>Ga0302170_10000008_pt1 | contig 63906 bp, 54 predicted proteins | sample I_Fen_N2_1_FD_193492 | JGI IMG/M metagenome (GOLD analysis project Ga0302170, IMG submission 193492) | Peat permafrost microbial communities from Stordalen Mire near Abisko, Sweden - I_Fen_N2_1 | ecosystem: Environmental > Terrestrial > Soil > Wetlands > Permafrost | place: Sweden: Abisko...
GAGTGGACGTTGAGTAACGGTATAAAAGTAATTTTCAAACCAACTACATTTAAGCAAGATGAAATCTTATTAAGTGCTTATAGCGAAGGCGGACTTTCAAAAGTGTCAGATCTTTCCCTTCTTCCGTCAGCTACATTAGCTACTTCCATTGTAAGTAATAACGGTTTAGGCAATTTTTCGCAAGTAGAGTTGAGTAAAGTGCTTACCGGTAAAGTTGCTTCTGTGCAGCCGCAAATAAATGCGTACGAAGAAGGCTTCAGCGGAAGCTCATCGGTAAATGATTTTGAAACAATGTTGCAACTGGTTTACTTGTATTATACCGCTCCACGCAAGGATGATAACGCTTATGCTGCTTTAGTGAATATGTATCGTACAAATTTGGCAAACAGTGGTAGCGATCCCCGTAAAGCTTTTTCGGATACGATAAATACCATGATTACCAGTCGCAGTCCACGTACGGTAATTATGAATCTGAATACACTCGATAAGATTGATCAGAATAAGGCATTAGCATTTTTCAAAGATCGTTTTGCCAATCCGGCCGACTTTACCTTCATTTTTGCAGGTAACGTTGATCCTGCAAATGAAAAAATAAAAAATGTGATTTGCACCTATTTAGGAGGTTTGAAAACTACCAAAGCGATTGAGAAATTTACCGATAACAATGTACGTAAACCGGAAGGAAAAGTTTCAAACACCTTTGAGAAAGAGATGAAAACTGCCAAGGCTTCTAATTTCATTCTGTACAATGCCGATATGCCTTATAATATAGTAAACAATGTTGTAATGGGCGTTATTGCCGATATTCTTGATATTCGATATACGGCTTCTATCCGTGAAAAAGAAGGAGGTACCTACGGTGTAGGGGTGCGGGGCAGAATAAGTCACGAGCCAATTGATAATGCTTCTTTGTTGATGCAATTTGATACCGACCCGGTTAAACAGCAAAAGCTTATCGGAATGATTTACGATGAGGTGAACGGAATTATAAAAAATGGTCCAAAAGCAGAAGATGTTCAAAAAGTAAAAGAAAATCTTCTGAAAACCTATGCTGAAGATTTAAGAGAAAATAGTTGGTGGTTGAATAGTGTTGAGAACTATTATCACGACAAGATAAACTATGTTGATGATTATAAATCAACCGTAGAATCATTAACTCCGGTGCTAATTCAATCGACCCTGAAGAAGTTGGTTGATAAAGGTAACGTCCTGGAGGTGGTTATGAAACCAACCAAATAAAAGTTTTTCTGAATAATCATAAAGAGGAGCAGTTCCGCCACGGAATTGCTCCTCTTTTTTCTTTAGAAGTAACTAAATAATATTTGATGATCTATTCCTCGAAAGCAAAATACAGATAAACAGTCTTGTAACTTGTAACTATTTGCTTGCAACTTCTTAATCGGGTGCTATTACCTGATTTCGGTACATTCTTTTTGTGCTTACAGCAATGCGAATTATTATGAAATATCAAATGAATATAGATCATTAGATAAACGATACTATGATAAGACTATATAATCAATAGAGAATAGACGATTAATAGAAGGTAGATGAGCGGTAGATTAGCGATAGATGAGCGGTTGATGAGCGGTAGATAAACGATAGATAGACGGTAAATGTATAGAGAATAGACGATGCAAGCAATACTTGATAGCGGATTGAGTCTTTGTATAAGTAATAAATATTTATTCGTTTTCTTGTTGGTCTCAATATAAAATTAACCAGAAGTATGAAGTTAGTGCCTTGTTATTAACACTGAATTTTTTCTTTTCGAAAGAGTGTGTCAGGGTTGATCAAAAAATTATAAAAGGACATTATTCCATTTCCTTAATAGATCTGCTATCACTTATAAAATAAGACAGCTTTTTGAATAATAAAGAAGAAAGGTACATCACTTTTGATAGCCTCATAAAGAAAAGAATTATACCATCTATATTTATCTTTAATTGTCCAGAAAAACTGTATTTATTACTGGATAACTTCAGTCGATTTTTTCTCCGCAGAGCTTCCATTAGGCCCCGATTACTGATTTTTGAACCTATTTTTGAACGAAAATCAATAAAAAACAAAAATAATGCACTGAAAATTTGGCTCGTACCTACATGTTTTTGTTATTTTGCACCCGATTTGTACCATCGTACACATAATTAAAAGAAAGTATGTCCAAAAATCTTGTCATTGTAGAGTCACCGGCTAAAGCCAAAACGATAGAAAAATTCCTCGGATCCGATTATCATGTTATGTCCAGCTTCGGACATATCCGGGATCTGGCAGAGAAAGGAATCGGTATAGATTTCGAAAATAACTACGAACCGCAATACGTAGTTTCTACCGATAAGAAAAAGCTGGTCTCGGAACTTAAAAAAGCAAGTAAGGAAGCCGAAACGGTTTGGCTTGCTTCCGATGAGGACCGCGAGGGAGAAGCTATCGCCTGGCATCTATACGAAGAACTGAAACTTAAGAAGGATAATACCCGTCGGATTGTTTTTCATGAGATTACCAAAGATGCTATTCTTCATGCTATAGAAACTCCTCGTGATATTGATATAAATCTGGTAGATGCCCAACAGGCTCGTCGGGTGTTGGATCGCATTGTGGGTTTCGAGCTTTCACCTATTTTGTGGCGCAAAGTTCGTCCATCTCTTTCTGCGGGTCGTGTGCAGTCGGTAGCTGTACGTCTGATTGTAGAACGTGAGCGGGAAATCAATCAGTTTGTTCCTGAAGCATCTTATCGTGTTAACGCTTTATTTTCTTCGATAGACAGCGCCGGAAAAGCAGTGGAACTTAAGGCTGAATTACCTCAACGTTTTGCAACTAAAGCGGAAGCATTGGCTTTCCTTGAAACTTGCAAAAATGCGGAGTTTAGTGTTGATAATATAGTAACGAAACCTGCAAAGAAATCGCCGGCACCTCCTTTTACTACTTCCACGTTGCAACAGGAAGCTGCCCGTAAGCTTGGTTTCTCAGTAGCTCAAACGATGCAGGTAGCACAGCGTCTGTACGAGGCAGGAAAAATAACCTATATGCGTACCGATTCGGTGAATCTGTCCGATTTAGCATTAGGAACTTCGAAAGCTGAAATTATCAGTATGGCTGGGCAGAAATATGTACATACTCGTCAGTTTAATACCAAAACCAAAGGGGCTCAGGAAGCTCATGAGGCTATTCGACCTACTTATATGAACGCTCATACGGTGGAGGGATCGTCACAGGAAAAACGCTTGTACGAATTGATTTGGAAGCGTACCATCGCTTCTCAGATGTCGGATGCTGAGTTGGAGAAAACCTCAATCTATATAAGTGTTTCAGGTAGTTCTCTTCAGTTAGTTGCTTCAGGTGAAGTTATTGTATTCGACGGTTTTCTGAAAGTGTATATGGAATCGAACGACGATGAAGCCGATGTTGAAAACGAATCATTATTGCCGGCTATGAAAAACGGCGAAAAGCTCACTTCTATCGAAATTGTTGCTCAGGAACGTTTCTCACAGAAACCTCCGCGCTATGGTGAAGCCAGTTTGGTACGTAAAATGGAAGAACTGGGCATTGGTCGCCCGTCTACTTATGCACCTACAATATCGACCATTCAAAATCGTTCGTACGTTGAGAAAGGCGATCGTCCGGCTGATAAACGCGATAGTAATGTACTGAAATTAAAAGATGGAAAGATTACTGATCAGATTAAGAGCGAAAACACCGGTGCCGAAAAATCAAAGCTGTTCCCTACTGACATAGGTACGGTTGTAAATGATTTCTTAACCGGATATTTTCCGGATATTCTGAACTATAATTTCACTGCGGATGTTGAACAGGAATTCGATAGTATTGCTGATGGAAAAATAAAATGGACAAAATCGATTGATAAATTCTACAAAAAATTTCATCCGATTGTAGAAGATACGATGAAAAATTCCGAACGTCAGGTTGGTGAACGGATTTTGGGCGCCGATCCGAAAAGCGGGCGACAACTTTCGGTGAAAATCGGAAAATACGGACCTTTAGCTCAAATCGGAACTGTGGAAGAGGAAGAAAAGCCTGTTTTTGCCTCTTTACGTCGGGATCAGTCTATTGAAAGTATTACGTTTGAAGAGGCATTGGAATTATTTAAGCTGCCTCGTCAACTTGGTGAATATGAAGATAAGGTAATGACTGTGGCTATCGGCCGTTTCGGACCCTATATTCGTCACGACGGATCTTTTTATTCGTTACCAAAAACGGACGATCCAATGGATGTATCGACCGAACGTGCCATTGAAATTATTGAGGAAAAACGTGAAGTTGAGAGAAATAAAGTAATTCAGACTTTGGGCGAAAATGGGGAAATACAAGTGCTGAATGGACGTTTTGGACCCTATTTCACGTTTGAAAAGGTAAATTATAAGATTTTCCCGAAAGGAACAGATCCTGCTACCTTGACTTTTGAAAGATGTCAGGAGTTGATCGCCGCTCAACCGGAAGCAGCGAATAAAAAGAAACCTTTCGGACGAAAAACTACTGCTGCCAAGACTGAAAAAAAAGCGAAAGCCGAGCCAAAAGCAAAATCTAAAGCAAAGCCAAAAGCCAAGGCACCAACAAAAAAATAATGTTAGCTTAGTGTTGTTAGTTATACGATATTAGTTCTTTGGGCGTTATTAGTCTTTGAAACTATCTGTATAATGTTAACACCTTGTGAATGATAACTTAGTCGGTACAGTTTGCTGTAAATGACTATTAATAATAAAAACATAATGAAAAAGCTATTTCTATTATCAGCATTGCTTGTAATTAGTCTGATGGCTAAAGCTCAAGCGCCAATCAATCTTTCTGAAGGTGAGTCCACCCTAGTATATTCATTGCCTAAAACGGTGTTTTGCATTGAGGTAGAAACTGAAAAAGTAACTCAGAGACCTGGTGTGTTCTATCGCTACTCCGAACGTTATCTGGCTACAAATAAAGTAATAACTGAAGAAAAAACAAATTACAGAGTAAAAAGTATTCAAGTCAAAACCCGCGCTATTCCCGATCCAGCACGTACTTATGCCTTTGTTCCCGGAAGCGGTAAGGCCGGTAAACTTTCAGTGAATTTTCAGGGAATTCTGTGTGGTGTGAATGTCCCCAGTGAAGCTGAAAAGTCTTCGTCGCAAGTTGCCAATTCTATTCTGGCAGATAACCAGCAAACCAATGCTTTGTTGCCTTTAGGCGAAGAGTATATGATGGCAGGTTCTCAGGCTAAACTGGCAGAAGGAGCTGCAAAGCAGATTTATCGGATTCGTGAAAGCCGCTTGGGTTTGTTGACGGCTGATGTTGACAAACTTCCTGCAGATGGTGATTCTTTTAAATCTATGTTGAACGGGCTAAATAAAATGGAAGCAGAGCTTACAGAGCTTTTTATGGGAAAAACAATTACTGAAACGCAAACGCAAACTTTATATTTAACGCCGTCTGCTGTGGTTTCCAATGAAGTTTTGTTTCGCTTATCGGCATTGAAAGGACTTGTTCCTGCTGACGATTTGAGTGGGACTCCTTATTATATAAGCGTGGTTCCGGCAACTGTTGGTATGGGTGCGAAATCAAAATCAGATAAAAACGAATTGTATTACGTTTTGCCAGCTTCTACTCAACTGTCAATCGGCGATGGAGTAAATACAATTTATAGTAATCAGTATTTTGTTCCGCAATTTGGTAAGATTGTGGCTATTCCTGAGAGCACGTTTAAACAAGCTAACGTTAAAGTTCAGATTGACAGCCAAACCGGACGTCTGTTAAGCGTTGAATAAATCGATTACTTGATCTTGATATGTAAAAAGAGAGAGCATTCCTGATATATGGGATGCTCTCTCTTCTCTTATACTAAACTTTTAGAAGCGTTTCTTTACCAATACTTTTAATCCGTCAGCTATTGTTTTTACCTCTATTTCTTTACCTTCTTCGTAAGGTTCACCATCATAATGAAATGGACCCGCCTCTTCGCGCTTGAGCGATATAGAGTCGGCGCGCAGAGTGGTTACGAACAGATCTTTGTCAATAGTTTTTGCGAAAAGTTGCAATGCCAGGGTTGGAATAGCAATGATGGGAAAATTGCTCATAATAGATATGTCAATCTTTCCATCCTGTACACTTGCTTGTGGGGCAATATAAGCGTTGTTTCCCCATTGCGAAGCATTGGCAAACGTCAGTACAAAAGCTTTTGCTTTTAGGTCTATGCCATCACCTTTTAAGTAATAATTTTGGGACTTATAGCTGAAATATCCGGTGATGATTTTCTCAATATAGCTCATAATGCCTCTTTTTTTGCCTTTAGCGAATTCGGTGCTTACATAGGCATCGAAGCCGGTGCCACAAGTACAAAAAAAAGGACGCCCATTTACGAGTCCGTAATCCATAAAGATGGGTTCGGAATGGTTAAGCTGCTGAATGGCCTTTTTTACATTCATAGGAATGCCCAGATGTCGAGCCAAGCCATTACCTGAACCAATGGGAACAATCCCCAGTGAGGCATTGGTGTGTACAAGTGAGCGTGCAATTTCATTCACGGTTCCATCTCCACCTACAGCCACAACGATATCAAAGTCTTTTTCTACGAAACTTTTGGCTAATTCGGTTCCGTGCCCCCTGTATTTTGTTTCCACAATTTCAGGGTCAAACAACCTTGCGTCTAATCCTTTTTTTATTATGGCAGACAAATCTCCCTTTTTGCCTATTCCTGAAAATGGGTTAATTATAAAGGCTATTTTCTTTTTCATGGTGTTCTTTAGTCCTGTAAAAAATTAGTTTGCGAAATTACAACTAATTTATCAATTCTCAAAAAGTAAGTGCTAAGTACTATTGTTTTAGATATTCGGCTTTCCTATGATAATAGATTTTTAAAAATCTGTTGTTTTATATACCAAAAGAACTATCCATCTTAACGCTTTGTTGTATATTTGCATAAAAGTTATTCATAACAAAGAATTTTAGATCACTTAAACTTTTGGGTAATGTCAAAGAAAAAGAAAACCACAGCATCCAGTACACGAATTAATAAAAAAGAGCTTGTACGAAACATCATAAATGTTTTCAACGAAAATACGGAAAAGACATTTAATTACAAACAGATATCAACCCTACTTAATATAAAATCTGAATCGCAACGGGTTTTTATTAACCAGTTACTGTATGAATTATTGGATGAAGATTTTCTGGTTGAGATATCGAAAGGTAAGTTTAAGGTTAATTCTCGTGGAGGTTATATAGAAGGTACAATTGACCGTCAGGGTGTGAAAACTTTTTTGATTCCCGATGACGGCGGTGAACTTGTCTTTATTCCTGAGCGAAAAACAAATCATGCTTTGCTAAATGACAAGGTAAAAGTTTTTCTGTACGCGCATCGTAAAGGGCAGCAACCCGAAGGCGAAGTGGTTGAGGTGATCAAAAGAGCTCGTGAAACTTTTGTTGGTATTTTGGATGTTTCGGATAGCTATGCTTTCCTTACTCTGGACAATAAAGTAATGGTGAATGATATATTTATCCCTAAAAATAAATTGAAGGGTGGTAAGTCAGGGCAAAAAGCTGTAGTGAAACTGCTTGGCTGGGAACCAAATGCTAAGAATCCTGTTGGTGAGGTGATTGATATCCTCGGAGATAAAGGTGATAATACGGCTGAAATGCATGCTATTCTGGCTGAATTTGGGTTGCCATATAAATATCCGGAAGAAGTGGAAGCTGCTGCTGAGAAAATTGATGCAGGAATTACTCCGGAAGAAGTAGCTAAACGTATTGATATGCGTAAGGTGACTACTTTTACAGTTGATCCACGCGATGCTAAGGATTTTGATGATGCTTTGTCTCTTCGAAAACTTGATAATGGGCTTTGGGAAGTAGGTGTTCATATTGCTGATGTGACTCATTATGTTCACCCTGACAGTATCATTGAACAGGAAGGTCAACAACGTGCTACATCTGTCTATTTGGTTGATCGAACTATCCCTATGCTACCGGAGCACTTATCGAATGGAATTTGCTCTCTTCGACCCAATGAGGATAAGCTGACTTATTCGGTTATCTTTAAAATAAATGATAAAGCTGAGATTCAGCATTACGAAATAGCCAAAACGGTAACCTGTAGCGACCGTCGTTTTACTTACGAGGAAGCGCAAGCAGTTATTGAAACTGGAGAAGGCGATTATAAAGAGGAAATCCTGACGCTTGATAGATTAGCAAAGATTCTTAGACAAAAACGTTTTGAAAATGGAGCCATTGCATTTGATCGTGTAGAGGTTCGCTTTGAAATTGATGAAAAGGGAAAACCCACTTCGGTATTTTTTAAAGAACAAAAGGACGCTAATAAGATGATTGAAGAGTTTATGTTGCTGGCTAATAAAACAGTTGCAACGCATATCGGCCGTCCTGGTCGTGGACAAAAAGCAAAAACCTTTGTCTATCGTATTCACGATGTGCCTAATCCTGATAAATTGAATAATTTTGCGGTTTTCATTAAACGTTTTGGCTATAACCTTAAAACGTCTGGAAAACAAACTGCCATTTCGAGCTCTATCAATCATCTGTTGGATGAAGTCCAAGGCAAAAAAGAGCAAAATCTGATAGAGACTCTGGCAATTCGGTCTATGGCCAAAGCCATTTATTCTACTGCCAATATGGGACATTATGGGTTGGCATTTGAGTTCTATACACACTTCACTTCTCCAATTCGCCGGTATCCTGATATGATGGTGCATCGATTGTTGGAAAAATATGCCACCGGTGGTCGTAGCGTTAGCGCTTCGGAATATGAAGAATATTGCCAGCATAGTTCGGATATGGAGCAGTTGGCTTCGAATGCCGAGCGTGCTTCTATTAAGTATAAACAAGTGGAATTTATGTCCGATCGGCTGGGTCAGGTGTTTGATGGAGTAATTTCCGGTGTTACCGAATGGGGAATTTATGTAGAATTGGTAGAGAATAAATGTGAAGGTATGATTCCAATTCGCGATTTGGATGATGACTACTATACATTTGATGATAAGAATTACTGTTTAGTTGGTCGCAGATTTCATAAAAAGTATCAATTAGGCGATGAAATAACGGTGAAAGTTGCGAAAGCTAATCTTGATAAGAAGCAACTTGACTTTGTTTTAGCTTAGCTGGAATTCTCCTTCTGGAAAGTTTATTTAGCGCAAAGTACAATTTATTAGGAGTATATGGCTCTGATTGAGATCGAGTTTTTATGAATCTCTGTTTTTTGTAGAAAAAAATGATTTTTCTCTTTGGTTGAATGAAAAAATACCCTATCTTTGCACTCGCTAAAGAAAAATAATGGCTGCGTAGCTCAACTGAATAGAGTACCACACTACGGATGTGGGGGTTACAGGTTTGAATCCTGTCGCGGTCACAAAAGAAACCTCAGTAAACATTTGTTTACTGAGGTTTCTTTTTTCTATTCCTACATTGATGGCTTTTATTATTTTGTTGCACTTCCTCTGGTATATAAAAGCTGCTTTTAATGAATTCTTACATGTAAAATCTTTCTATATTTTCATTTCTTTTTGATAGTAGTCGGTTTTAAATTGAAACTATTTGTGAATTTTATGCGTTTTTTTATGTGTTTTTGATCTTTTATTTCCACTTTCCTACTCTTTAAGCGTTAAATATGAGCTCGACTGAAAAAAAAGTTCTGTTTAATTTTTTTCATTTTACTTTGTTTGCAATTTTTTGTATGATATTTATTTTTATATCTATTCATATTTTTATGTGCTTATTATCAATATTATATATAGTAATTTGATTATTAAAATATGTTTTTTAGAGTTTTTTTTCATGATTAAATTCGTTGTCTACCTACATTTTGATACGAAAGTTCTGCATATTTTTTCCATTTGTCAACAAAAACGCTTGTTTTTTAATTATTAATCCTTTATTTTTGCAAACTGTTTAAAAGAGGTCATTGAAGAAACGCAAATTAAAGAAGATTAATAAACAAAATGTTAAATTTATGAGAAAACTAACGTTCTTATTGACCTGCCTGTTTCTGGTAGGTTTGGGTTTGGTTAATGCTCAATCAAAGTCTGTTTCCGGAAAGGTATTTTCCGCAGATGATGGGCAACCTATTATTGGTGCAACTGTAAAGGTTAAAGGTACAAGTCAGGGTACTGTAACAAATACAGATGGTGAATTTAAAATTACTCTTCAGGGTAGCACAAAGGATTTAGTTATTTCCTACGTGGGAATGAAGACTGTAGAGGTTGAGGCAAAGGGTAATATTGTTGTAAGACTAGAATCAGATTCTAAACAAATTGATGAAATTGTAGTTACAGCTATGGGCATCTCTAAAGCAAAAAAATCTTTAGGTTATGCCTCCCAAGATGTTAAGGCGGCTGAATTAACTCAAGGTGCAAGTTCGGATTTAGCAAATGCATTACAAGGAAAATTGTCTGGTATTCAAATTTCTCAATCGTCTGGCATGCCAGGAGCTTCATCACAAATTACAATTCGTGGTGCCAGATCATTTACTGGTGATAATACTCCTCTTTATGTAGTGGATGGGATGCCAATTTCATCAACAGCGGATTTTAATGTTAATGGTAATGGAATAACTGGCTCTGATTATTCAAACAGAGCAATTGATATTGATCCGAATGATATTGAGAGTGTAAACGTATTAAAAGGACAAGCTGCTGCGGCATTGTATGGTATGCGTGCATCAAATGGTGTTATCATTATTACAACTAAAAAGGGCGATCATGCTCGCAAATCAAAACCGGAGGTTAGTATCAATTCTACAATGGCTTTTCAGACTATTTCGGCATTCCCTGATTTGCAAACTGAATATGCTCAAGGTTCAGGGGGTTTGTATTCTGTCAATCTTAAAACTCCAAGCTCTACTTCATCAATGAGTTGGGGACCTAAAATTTCTGATTTACCGAATGATCCTGCTTATGGTGGAAATACAAGTAATAAATATACCAATAATGGAGCAAGTTTGCATGCCGGTCAGTATTATGTGACACAAAGAGCTAATGCTGGTTTAGATGCTTGGGCTTATCCTCAAGTGTATAATAGTGCAAAAAACTTTTTTCAGACCGGAACTTCTTTTAATAATTCTGTGAATGTCTCTCAATCTTTGGAAAAAGGAAATTACTCTGTTTCTTTGGGAAGTTCTAATTCAAAAGGGATTGTACCTTCTACCGGAATGGATAGATATAATGCTAAGATTGCTGCAGATACTAAGCTGACTGACAAATGGTCGAGTGGCTTTAGTGGGAATGTTGTATCTTCAAACACGCAAAAACAATCTTCAGCAAATAATGGCGTAGTTGCTACAGTATATCCTACACCGCCAAGTTATGACTTGGCAGGAATTCCATCTTATTATGCAGGTAATCCGTATAAACAAAACACTTATCGTTCGACTGGTGGTTTTGATGCAGCTTATTGGGCGGTTAATAATAATAAATTTACGGAAGATTTGCAACGTTTTTATGGCAATGCTTATATAAAATATTCGACAAAAATTTCTGATAATCAAAAATTGGATGTCAAATATCAGTTGGGGGACGATGCCTATAATACAAATTATACGGATTTATATGGATATGGACATGCAAATTCAACCGGAAATATCACAAACTATGATTATGCTAAGAACGAATTGAATTCATTGTTTACTCTTGCGTACAACTGGAAAATTAACAACGATTGGAATGTAGATGCATTGTTTGGTAATGAGTTTGTCAGTCGGAGTACTAAATACACTTATGCTTATGGTAGTGGCTTTAACTATGGAGGTTGGAATCATATAGATAACACCTCTTCTTTTGTGGCTTCTTCGTCGACAAAAAGTTATCGGTCGGTCGGTAATTTCGGAAATTTGTCGGCTGATTATAAAAATATGTTGTATTTAAATGCAACTTTGCGAAGTGATATCATTTCTAGTATGCCACGCGGAAATCGGACATTCACTTATCCGTCTGTTTCTTTGGGTTGGATATTTACTGAGTTAAATTCATTAAAGTCAGATGTATTGACTTATGGAAAACTTCGTGCTTCGTATGCAAATGTTGGTCAGGCAGGAGAATATTATGATACTTATTATTCAACTCCTGTATATGGTGGTGGTTTTTCTACCGGGACTCCGATAACTTATCCAATTGGTTCTGTTGTAGCATATACTTATAGCTCGACGGTGTATGATCCTAAATTGAAACCTCAAAATACGGTGAATTATGAAGTGGGAACTGATTTGACATTTTTGAAAGGATTAGTAACGTTGAACTATACGTATTCACGTCAAAATGTTAAGGATCAGATATTCTCTGTGCCGATTGCTAACTCTACAGGTTCACAATATTATGTTACCAATGGGGGATCGATGCATACTAATTCGCATGAGGTTACATTGGGTGTAAAGCCAATCAACCAAAAAAATATTAAATGGGATTTTGCATTTAATTTTACAAAAACAGAAAGTTATGTTGACGCGTTGGCTAGTGGAGTAAACAGTATCTTTTTAGGTGGTTTTACGGAGCCTCAGGTTAGAGCCGGTATTGGCTCCACATATCCTGTTATTTATGGTGTAAGTTATTTACGAAATTCAGCCGGTCAAATTGTTGTAGATGCTGATGGTTTGCCTCAGGCTGGTCCGGAAAAAGTGATTGGAACAGTGACTCCAAAGTTTACTCTCGGATTCAATACGAGCTTTGAAGTCTGTAAGTTCCGCTTATCTGCTGTGCTGGATTGGAAGCATGGAGGTCAAATGTATAGTGGAACAGCCGGATTGTTGGATTATTATGGTATAAGTCAGAAATCGGCAGATTTCCGCAACCAATCCTCCTTCTTATTTGAATTGCCTGCGGTAAAAGAAACTGGCTTAGATGCTAAAGGAAATATGACTTATGCTACTAACGATATCAAGATTAAAGGGTCGGATGCACAAACCTACTTTAACGCTATAAATGGTATTTCTGAATCGATGATATATGATGCTTCATTTATAAAATTGCGTGAGATCTCTTTATCGTACCCAATCTTCAGTAAGAGTTGGTTGACTGTAAATGCAAATGTTTTTGCACGAAATATTATTATCTGGTCGGCATTAAAAGGACTTGATCCTGAAACTTCGCAGGGTAATACAAATATGGCTGGTGCTTTCGAGCGTTTTTCTCTACCGGGAACCTCAACTTATGGTTTCGGTCTTAATGTAAAATTTTAATATAGATGAATATGAAAAAGAATTTTTATATAATCAAAGGATTATTGGCGCTGCTTGCTGTTTCCGGTACTTTTGTTTCGTGTTCTGAGGATGCTATGGACAAGGTGAATGCGGATAAGAATCATGCTACAAGTATGGCATCTAAATACATACTTGCAGATGCAATCACGTCTTCTGCTTTCAATAATGTAGGAGGCGATTTGAATACTTATTTATCTGTTTATGTTGAGCATGCTGTAGGTGTGGATAATCAGTTGTATAATGCAGAACATCGTTTAAACGAACCCTCAGCAGCTTCTACTTTTGATAATTCATGGATTAACTGCTATAATACTCTTAAGAACGCTCGTGTTGCTATTGATAAATGTTCTGTGGGTGGTTCAGAGTATGGAAATAATGTCACTAAAGGGGTGGCTGAGGTTCTTGCTGCATTAAACTCAGGTTTAATTACTGATATGTTTGGAGATACTCCATGGAGTCAGGCTGCATTGGTCAATTCTGTAGGCAGCCCTGTGTATTTAAATCCTAAAATTGATATTCAAAAGGATATTTATGTGGGAATTAATCAATATCTTGACAGTGCAATTGTAAATTTGAAAGGTACTGATAAAGGAGCTATTGGAAGTTATGATCTCCTTTATGGTGGTAATGCTTCGAAATGGTTAAAACTGGCTTATGGATTAAAGGCACGTTATACAATGCATTTGTTAGCGAAATCGGCTGATAAAACTACAGATTTGAACAATATTCTCTCTTATCTTGATAAGTCGTTTACATCGGTTGGTGATCAGGCTGCTTATGCAAATTATAGTGCTTCAGAATTAAATCCTACTTTTGATTTTCAGTGGAGTCGAGATGGTCTAGGCGTTAGTAAAAGTATGTCTGATAAACTGATTGCTCGTAATGATCCCCGTTCACGTAGGGTTTATTTTGATTCAAATAGTTTGTTGCAATTGACTGGGACGTCCGATGCAGCTTTTAATCCAGCGCCAAATGGAACGAATGACCAGGCTAAAAATTCATATACTTATTCAATGTATATGTATGCACAGACTGCTCCTACTTTATTGATGAGTTACCATGAAGTGTTGTTTTTAAGAGCTGAAGCATTATGTCGTTTGAATAGAACAGCTGAAGCATTACCTGTATTAAAGGCTGCAGTTGTGGCAGCTATTGCTAATACAGAAGTAAGTGTTACTGCTGCCTTGAATGCTCCTACTGTTATTTCAGCAGATAAGGCTTTGACTGAAACAACCGTTGCAATTACTCCTGCAGAAGCTGGAACTTTCTTTGATACCGAAATTGCTCCGTTGTTTACTGCTAATCCATTGCAAGAAACAATGATTCAAAAATACATTGCATTCTGGGGAGCGTCGGGCGAATCAACTGAAACATATAATGATATTCGTCGCATGAAAGCGCTTGGAGAAAATTTTGTTACTTTGGCCAATCCGCTAAATACAACTAAATTTCCTTTGCGCTTGCCTTATGGAACGAGTGATGTAACAACTAATCCAGCTGTAGAAGCTGCTTATGGTGATGGTACTTATGTTTATACCATTCCGGTTTGGTGGGCAGGTGGTGCCAGATAATGTTTGACTAATCTTTTGAGCTTCCTTATTGAAGCTTTAGATTAATCATCCTAAAAAAAGCTGCAAGAATATACTCTTGCAGCTTTTTTTTTGTGATGTACCAAATCCTGCGATTGAATTTGGCTCAGACTTAGCGATTGGATTAAGGACAGGCATGTCGTAAATTCAGGCTTGAGTATCGATTTTTTTCTTTTGTAAGGTATCGCTGTTTTTAATTCCGAAATAAAATAATAATCTATAAAATAGTTTCCATTCTCACCCTACTACACTTGGAAATCAAAAAAAATATTTGTAATTTTGAAGCCGAATATTAATAACTAGCACTGTATGTGTATAGTATAGCGCTTTTGAAACTCAAAAAGGCGTCGTATTAGTACGAACGAATGAAACGAAACTGCGGCGCTCGTTCGTACTATTACGAATGAATGAAATGAAATTGCGGCGCTCGTTCGTACTAGTACGAATGACTGAAACGAAATTGCGGCACTCGTTCGTACTAGTACGAATGAATGAAATGAAACTGCGACACTCGTTCGTACTAGTACGACGATTTCAACCGGTTTTGAATAGGAATATTCAATGCCAAAAACCAATAGAAACAATTTTCTATTATATACCTTTTAGATAAGACATGATTATGCTAAAAATCAAAGATTGCCCGCTGTCTCGTTTTCAGAACAACGAACATTACAGCTTTCAGTCCGACGTAAATGGGCTGATTATTTATTTCACGGCTGCCACTTTGCTGGTTACAGCTGAGTATGCCACCTACTTTCCTTTGATTGAGGATGAAGAAGAGGCTTTGAACTTTGTCCGAAAAAGTAGTTATTCGGAATTGTTGTCACAAGCAGATATTGTACGTGATAATACGATTGATGGAATGGATGATGCCATCAAAAGCGGATTGAAACATTTTGATGCAGCGGTGAGAGAAGCTTCCCGGAGATTGAAAATTTTACGTGATACTACCGGTGATATTGCCAAGAAGGCTTATAGCAAAGAGAGTGGAGATATTGTTAAGTTGTTGGCCGATTTGAATGGCCCGTATGCAGCTGATGTGAAAACTGCAAAAATAGATGATTGGGTAACTGAGTTAGATGCTAATCAAAAAGAATTTGTGAAAACACAGAACCATCGTTACGATGAGCTGGGTGAGAAAACCCGGTTGCGCATGAAACAAGTTCGTGTTGAGGTAGATGGAGCTTATCGGACTGTGGTGGATAAGATTAATGCTTTGATAATTGTAAATGGTGAAGCGCCTTATGTCGACTTTGTGAATAAACTCAATTTACGCATTGATGAATATACTAATAATTTAGCTATATATAAAGGACGAACTAAAACTACAGATCCTGCACCTGAAAAATAAGGTGATATATCTTAAAAAGAAACTCCGCATGCCAACTGGTATGCGGAGTTTTTTTTTACATTAAATTGAAGGTGTTTTTCTCCTATCTCAATCTCTCAAATATTTGCTGATGTAGCAGAGCGAATCATTATCGCTTTTATTTACTACAAAAGCGCAGTATTTTTTTGTTTGGTGGCACTGTCTTGCTTGTTGATGTATCGCAGCTACCCCTATGTAGTCTGGATTTTATTTTTTTGCGTATCTGTCGATATGAAATTGTCACTTTTCAAGTAGTAATATGTCTATAATTTGGGATGTATAGGCCATTAGTTTGTTAAATGTTTGTAGCGGTTGAAAATATTTATTGAGTTAAATCGGTTGTACATTTTTTTTTACTTTCATTTATGAATGCTTTTTGTTATTTACTTATATTTTTCAATTAGCACATATACAGTATTGTATGAAACTGTAAAATGTAAAGATATGTTTTTTGTTATTCTCGCTCTTACTTATTGACTCTGTATACTATCAATATGACATGTAATTTCTGTATATAGTTACCATTTATCTGCAAAAATAGCTTGTTTTGTGTCTTATATTGTACTATTTTTGCAGTCAGATTAAAAAGACTTGCAGAAAGTCTGTGCAATTAAAGAAGATTTATAAACAAAATGTTGAATTTATGAGAAAACTAACGTTCTTATTGACCTGCCTGTTTTTGGTAGGTGTGGGTTTGGTTAATGCTCAATCAAAATCTGTTTCGGGAAAGGTTATTTCCGCAGATGACGGGCAACCGGTTATTGGTGCAACTATTAAGATTAAGGGTACATCACAGGGCACGGTAACGAATACAGATGGTGAATTTAGAATCAGTTTACCGGGTAGTGAAAAAACTTTGGTTGTTTCTTATGTTGGATTGAAAACTATTGATATTGAGGCAACAAGCAATATGGTAATTAAATTGCAATCTGATTCGAAACTGATAGACGAAGTGGTGGTAACTGCGCTTGGAATTAGGAGAGAGAAAAAAGCCTTGGGTTACTCTGTTTCTAATGTAGATGGAGGAGATTTGGAGAAATCTAATGAACCTAATGTTATTGAAGGCTTGGCTGGTAAAGTAGCCGGTGTTCAGGTTACCGGAACAGCAGGAACTCCGGGTGCTTCCAGTAGAATTATAATTCGAGGACAGAAGTCTATTAATTTGTCAAGTCAGCCATTAGTTGTATTGGATGGACAAATTATAGATAACTCAATAAACAATAATGCTGGCTCAGATACCAACATCGGTGGAGTTGATGATTCCAATAGGGCAATTGATTTAAATCCTGAAGATATCGAAAGTGTCACCGTCTTAAAAGGAGCCGCCGCAGCTGCACTTTATGGTGAAAATGCAAGAAACGGAGTCATAATTTATACAAGTAAGAAAGGAAGTAAAAGAAAGGGTCTGGGCATAGACTTCACAGCCTCGACCGGCTTTGACGTATTGAGTAATATGATTGATTTGCAACACACTTATGCGGCTGGTACAAATGGAACTACGTATGTTGCACCTGCTACATATGGAAGTGATGGTTTTTCTACTAGTAATGGGACTAACCAGAGCTGGGGTCCTCTAATCTCAAGTGTTTCCGGACTTAAAGCATATGACAATGTGAAAAATTTCTTTCAGACAGGAAAAACTCAAAACTACAATGTTGCTTTTTCTGGCGGAGGTGATAAAGGTACTTTCAGAGCTTCTTTAGGTCATTTAGATCAAACAGGGATTGTGCCAAATACTTCTTTAAAGAAAACTACTTTTAATGTAAATACGGAATACAATCTTACAGATAAACTAACGGCTGGTGCCGATGTATTATTTACAAATACATCCGGTGTGAGAGCGCAAAAAGGTAGTAATGTTGCAGGTATCATGCTTTCTTTGTTGCGTATGCCTACTACTTATGATGTTAGAGATTATCAGACATCACAGGGATATAATAAGAACTATTTCGCTGCTTACGACAATCCTCTTTATACGGTATACAATAATCCATACAAAGATCAAACCAATCGTATGATCCTTAACGGACATATAAACTATAAATATAGTAAGTGGTTCAATGCAATGTTGAGGGCTGGAGCTGATACTTATACAACTCATGCACAACAGAATTATTCTTACTCAAGTAATGGAAATTCTACTGCTGATGGTACTGGTCAGGTTTATCTTGATACATATAACAAAAGTTTGTACAATGTTGATTTAATATTTAATGGACTTGTAAATTTAACGGACAATATAAATTTAAATTATAATGCAGGTGGATCCATAAACTCTACTCATTCAAATGATTTGTATACTATAGGATCTACGATGCTTGAAATTAATCAATATAATTTAAGCAATTTCTCAACTTTTACAGCGCAAAATACTGATTCAAAACAAATCAAAGAGGGAATTTATGGATCGTTAGAATTTGGTTTTTACGATCAGTTTTATTTAACTATGACGGGCAGAAATGATTGGAATTCTACTCTACCTAAGAATAACAGATCTTATTTTTATCCTTCCATTTTAGGTTCATGGTTGTTTAGTAAAACTTTAAACCTTCCAAGTTGGGTTTCATTAGGTAAATTAAGAGGTTCGTATGCGAGCACCTATGCTTCCCCTGGTCCATATAATACGCTTACAACTTATACAACGCCGTATTATTACGATACTTTTGGTCCACAACTATATGCACCTTATGGTGGTGTTGGTGCTTATGGATACTCTACAACATTAAAAAACCCCAACTTAAAACCTGAGCATAATAAAGAATATGAACTTGGTTTGGAGTTGGAGATGTTTAATAGACTGCATTTAAATGCAAGTGCATACACATCGACAAACTCTGATTTACTTGTTACTGCACCAATTGCACCATCTTCAGGTTTTTCGTATTCTTATACAAACGGGCCTTCTGTTCGAAATAAGGGATTGGAGATTGAACTGGGATATGACATCCTGAAAGGTAAAGACTTTGCGTGGAGTATTAATGTTAATTGGTCGCTCAATAGAAATAAAGTGATTAAATTGCAGGATAACTTAAATTATTCTGCAGAAGGTTCAGATTATTTTAGTGGGAACCTAATACCCGCAGTTGTTTTAGGACAGCCTTTAGGGGTTTTGTATGGCTCTTATTATGAGAGAAACAGTGCGGGTCAATTAATCATAGGTTCTGATGGTTTGCCAGTTTTAGCTACTGATTCTAAAATTATAGGAGATCCTACTCCATCATGGTTAGGAGGGATTAGAAATAATTTTAAATATAAAGGTGTTTCACTCAGTTTCTTGCTTGATCTAAGAAAAGGAGGCGATATTTGGGATGGAACTCTAGCGAGACTAAACCGTCTGGGAGTAACTCAGGCTTCTGCGAATAATAGAGCTGCAACTTTTGTTATTCCAGGCGTTTTAGAAGACGGTTCTGTAAACAATATCGCAATTTCTAATAAAACATACTATGTGAGCTATGTAGGAGATGGTTCAGGAAGTGCAAATGAGACAGGTATTGAAAAGAATATAAATTGGGTTAGGCTAAGAGATGTAAGTTTAGGCTATAATTTTACCAAGTTAATTGCTAAAAATCCTAGCTTGTCTTTTGTGAGAAATGCAGAACTGAGTTTCAGTGCTCGTAATTTATTTATCATTACAAATTATAAAGGTATTGATCCAGAAAATTCGTTTGCCGGTTCATCTTCTAATACTATTGGATTTGATTATTTTAACAACCCAAGCACAAGAAGTTATTATTTAACATTAAAATTCGGATTCTAATTATGAAAAAGATTATATATACATCGATTCTAGCGATAAGTGTCTTAACGTTAGGTTCCTGCCAGTCTGATTTGGATAGCTACAATGACAATCCAAATAATCCAACAAAACTTTCTACTCCAGTAACATTGCTTTCAGGAGCAGAGATAGGTACAATAATGAATGCGACTGGCAATCTTCCCAGAACTTTTTCGTTGCTAACACAACAGACCAACGGAAACCAGCTTCAGTCTTTAGATTTCACGAATTATGTTATGACGGAAACAGACAATGAAACTGATTGGTCGAACATTTATCAAGCTGGTTTAAATCTTAATGAGATTATTACTCAATTTGGTAGTGCAGATCCTTATTATGATGGGATAGCGAAGGTCTTAATGGCACTTAATATGGGATATGCAACAGATATATGGGGTGATATACCATTTTCTGAAGCATTTCAAGGGGTATCTACCAATATAGCGCCAAAATATGATACACAACAGCAGGTATATACTCAAATCCAGGCTTATTTGGACGCCGCAATAGCCGATTTTGCCTTATCCTCAAGTGCAAATAAAGTTATTCCGGGAACAGATGATATTTTTTATCAAGGAGACCTAAGCAAATGGACAAAATTGGCTTATGGATTGAAGGCTAGATATGCTATGAGGTTATCTCAGAGAGATGGGAGCACAACTGCGGCAACAAAAGTTCTTCAGTATCTCGCAAATGCTCTGTCTTCAAGCAGTGATAATTTAGTTGCCACTTTTGATGGAGGGAACAATCAGAATTTGTGGTATGCTTTCAACAACCAAAGAACTGGATATATGTCAATGGGGAAATATTTTATTGATATGTTGAAGAGCAACGTCGACCCTAGACTTCCATTTTTTGCAGGTAAAGATGCTGCTGGAGGTTATTCCGGAGCTGCTCCCGAGGATAATGGGGATGCATCAACTTCAGATGTATCGCCTTTTGGAAGTTACTTTGCCGGTACTGCCAGTACTCCAAATATTATTTTTTCTTATAGTGAAGTGAAGTTTTTGGAAGCTGAAGCTCAGGCAAGACTAGGAAGTACTGCAGATGCGCAGAGCGCTCTTCAAGCAGCCATTAGTGCCTCCTTGAAAGAAGTTACTGGATCTGTTGATGCCACTTTTGCTGCAACATATTCAGCAGATGCTTCTATAAAAAATATTATTACACAAAAGTATATAGCTCTATTTACAACTCTTGAGCCCTATAATGATTGGAGAAGAACCGGATATCCTGTTTTAACGCCTAATCAAAATAGCCAAAGCAAAAAAATTCCTGTGAGATTGCTTACCCCAAGAGCTGAAAGAACGTTAAATTCTAATGCTACTGTTGTAAGTTCAATGTATACTCCTGTTTGGTGGAATAACTAAATAAAAAGGGACATATTTATTAAAAAGGGAACTACTCATTTGAGTAGTTCCCTTTTTTAATTTTTCTATAGCTTCATCCTTAAGCTCCTTCTGAATTTTTTTTAATAATCTCTCTTATTTCGTTCAGCGACTTTACCCGATAGGTTGCTGGTCTTTTTTCTGAAGTGGGCGTGGGTTGGAAGTAGATTTGGTCGATTCTTGCATTTTGAGCTCCGCGGATATCAGCTTCGTAGCTGTCGCCTATCATAATACATTCAGACGCTGTAACGCCATTGAGATGCATGGCGTATTCAAATATACTTTTGTCGGGCTTTAGTGCCTTAGCGGCTTCGGAAAGCACTATGTGCGCAAAGTAGGGTGCTATTCCGGAACTCTGCAGTTTTTTGTATTGTACCTCTACAAAACCGTTGGACACAATGGTGAGCGGATATTTCGGGTGGAGGTAGTCCAACAATTCTTTTGCATGGGGTACCAGAGCGGTGCGTGTAGGTAGCAGCTCCATGTATTCCTCGCCTATTTGGTCGGCCAGTGCTGCATTGTCTATACCTACCTGGAGTAGCGGATGACGAAACCTCTCGAGCGATAGTTCTTCTTTGCTAATAGTGCCTTTGCCGTACTGCTCCCAAAGTTCTACATTCCGCTTGGCGTAAATGTTGAAATATTGGTCGAAACTATCGAAATACCGACCCAGATTCTTTGCGGCGTACAGTTCCTGTAACGATGACCGTGCATTGGCATGGAAATCCCAAAGAGTGTCGTCCAGATCGATAAAAATAGCTTTATACATACCCCTTGCCCCTAAAGGGGAAATTTAGTTAGTTTTGATATGATTCTCTTTTGCGAGAGAGTTTCAATAAAAAGTAATCAATAATAATTGATGATGTGTTTCTTTTGTAGACCATATTCAGAAACAGTCTTGTAACTCGTAACTATTCACTTGTAACTTTATTCTACCTCAACAACCAGATACTTGCTGATGCTCCAGAACAAATCGGTGTCGATAATAAGCAGTACAAAATTACCGTTTTGTTTTTCCAGCGTGTAGGACGACTTGGGGTGACTGGTCAGGATTTTAGCTCGCGATGAGTAAAGCGGAATAGACTTGGTGTTGCGTGCATCTATCCGTACAAAATAGTTTTTGTTGAAATCGTGTTGCAGTACACGTTGCTGGCTGAAGAGTCCTTCGGTAGTAACGATCTTTTGTTCTTTCAACTCCTGTTTGGTGCCGAATACGTACCAGGCTGTGTGTATAGCCTCATCCTGTTCCTTTATTTTTGTTTCTTTTGATTTGTTGTCAGTCGATAAATCTTCCAGATTCTTGCCCATCTCCGAAACTTTCGTGTCCAGTTTTACAATAAGCGAGTCTTTTTGAGCCAGCTCTGTTTGCAGTTGTGCTACCTTGGTAGTTTCTTCTTCCAGGGCTTTTGTTAGCCGGGTAATGGTACGTTCAAGTTCTGACGATCTGAAGGCACTGCGTTTTATTTTCGCTTTCAGTCGGGCAAGTTCATCTTTGTTGGCCTGAAGCATATCGTTCAGGTAGGTCATATCATCGTTGATCTTGGTGCGCATATCATCATCCAGCTCTTTCCCAACAGGCTGAATAGAAATGGTGTTTTCGGTACTTTTAATCTTTTCGATATTTTGTTCTATCTGATTCATAGCCGAAAAATACCCGTCCACTTCTTCCTGAAGTTTCTGTTTGGCATTCTGTAATGAATCGTTCTGAGCCTGAAGTGATCTGTAATCCGAAGATTGTTTTCCACATGAAGTAAACAAAACAAGTAAAATAGACAGTGAAAAGAGAGTTGATCTCATACAGAAATATATAATAAAATAAAACTATTAGGCAATGAAAAAATAAAGTAAAACGAGCCTGTCAGCCTCTGTTTTGTGTGCACAAAGGTAATGTTATTCTTCTAACCCTGCAATAATTAGCACAATTTCACCTTTAGGATTATGTTCGGTGAAATATTGCACTAAGTCGGCCAATGTTCCTCTTCTGGTCTCTTCGAAAATCTTGGATATTTCGCGCGAAACGGATGCCCGGCGATCAGTTCCGAATACTTCCGAAAGCTGCGTCAATGTTTTCAGTAATCTGAAAGGTGACTCGTAGAAAATCATGGTTCGTTTTTCAGTAGCCAAATCGTTTATTTTAGTCTGTCTGCCTTTTTTCTGGGGCAGAAACCCCTCAAAACAAAACCGGTCGTTCGGTAAGCCAGAAGCAACAAGAGCCGGTACAAAAGCTGTAGCACCGGGCAAGCATTCTACTTCAATATCATTCTCAACGCACTGACGCACTACCAAAAAACCTGGATCGGAGATGGCCGGTGTACCCGCATCGGAAATAAGTGCCACCATCTGGCCGCTTTTAATTCGCTGAACAACGCTCTCTACCGTTTTATGTTCGTTGAATTTATGGTGTGACTGCATAGGCGTTTTTATTTCAAAGTGTTTCAATAAAAACCCGCTGGTGCGTGTGTCTTCGGCTAAAATTAAATCTGCAGTTTTCAGTATCCGTATGGCCCGAAATGTCATATCTTCCAGATTGCCCACCGGAGTAGGTACCACGTAAAGTTTTGCTCCCGTTGTTTGGGTGGAGGATGCTTTTTCCGTATTATTCATTCTTTTTCTAAAGTGTATTGCTATTCGTAATTTTCGAATCCAGAGACGAATTGCCCTTCTGTTTATATTTTTCTGCTTAAAAGCAATTTTCGTCCTTGTTATTTTTTTATCTTTGCAGAGTTCAATAAATGTAAATTATTGTCTCGGACATTAAACGGCTGTAAAGGTACAATAAACGAGGCAGAAACAGAAAAAACTAAAACAAATTTTCAAAAACAGAGCATGATTTATTCAGAAAAAAACCATCCGAATCAGCAAAGACGTGGAAGCATTGAGGTGATATGTGGATCTATGTTTTCCGGCAAAACGGAAGAGCTGATTCGTAGGTTGAAACGGGCTAACTTTGCCAAACAGCGTGTTGAGATTTTTAAACCAAAGATTGATACGCGTTATTCTGAAGACGAGGTGGTTTCGCACGATAAAACAACTATTCGCTCCACTCCGGTTGAGTCTTCAGGTAGTATCCTGCTTATGTCGGGCGATGTGGATGTGGTTGGCATTGACGAAGCACAATTTTTTGATGACGGATTGGTTGATGTTTGTACGCAACTTGCCAATCAGGGAGTTCGGGTGATAATAGCCGGACTGGATATGGACTTTAAGGGCGTGCCGTTTGGTCCGATGCCGGCACTTTGTGCTGTTGCCGAAGATGTTTTTAAAGTGCATGCCATTTGTGTGCGATGTGGGGCATTGGCTTACGTTTCACACCGCTTAGTGGATAATGATAAACGGGTATTGCTGGGTGAAATGACCGAATATGAACCCATTTGTCGCGAATGTTATGCTAAGACGAAACAAGTTTAGACAGTTTTTATTCAGATAACAACAAAAATAAAACAAAATTGGAAAATATGATCAGGGATTCAAAACCATTTACATTCGACAGGGTAGTACGTATTCTTATCGGTTTAACAGTAATTACCCTACTCTTTTTTCTTATAAAACGGTTGAGCGATGTCTTGTTGCCGTTTCTTATAGCGTGGCTTCTGGCGTACATATTGCAGCCTTTTGTGGTCTTTTTCCAGTACAAATTAAAGTTTAAAAGCCGGTTGCTATCGGTTATTGCTACGCTTCTTTTATTCTTTGGAACATTGACCGGAATAATCTGGCTATTAGTTCCTATAGTAAGTGTGGAAATACAAAAGTTGTCTTTGTTAGCTGTTTCGTATAGTCAGAAACTTGACGTGAATTCCTTTTTGCCGATAGCCTGGCAGCGTCAGATTCAGCATTATCTTTCGCATCTCAACTTCCAGACTATCTGGAATGACCAAACCATTATGGATGCAATCAAAAGGCTTGCTCCTCAGGTGTGGGATCTCATCAATGGCTCATTAGACTTTGTCCTTGGATTTGCCGTTGTTATTGTGGTTTTCCTGTATCTGGTGTTTATTATGCTGGATTATGAGAAAATATCAAAAGATTGGTTCACAATCATTCCTCCCAAATATAAACCCTTGATAACTGAAATAATTTACGATCTGGAATCAGGAATGAACCGTTACTTTAGGGGTCAGGCCTTGATTGCTTTAATTGTGGGTGTACTCTTTGCCATTGGATTTAGCATTGTGGGTTTACCGCTAGCCATTATCATGGGCTTGCTCATCGGCCTGCTTACTATGGTTCCTTATCTGAAAGCCATTGCCATCATTCCTTGTTTGGTTTTGGGCTTATTGCAATCAATGGAAACCGGGCAGAGTTATGGCTCCGTTTTACTGGGTATTGCCATTGTATTTGTTATCATTCAGTCGTTGGAAGATATGTTTCTTACCCCTAAAATAATGGGAAAAGTGACGGGCTTAAATCCGGCTGTGATTTTACTGTCGTTGTCGGTATGGGGTTCGCTTATGGGCGTAGTGGGGATGATTATTGCTTTACCGATGACTACCCTGATGATTTCATATTATAAGCGCTTTGTGCTGCATAATGGTTTGAACGAAGAAGCAGCTGAACCGGAAGTAACTGCAGAAAAGCCTGTCGAATAAATAACAATGAGGCTGTCTCAAAAGTCTTTTAGCACGCAAATAACGCAAAATGCGCAAATAAACGCAATCTTATTAAATTGAAATTCAACAAATAACATTCTACTTTACAGATCTTATTTGCGAAAATTTGTGTTGTTTGCGTTATTTGCGTGCTTTTGATACAGCCACATTGTAATTATTTGTTCTCAATCTTAATATCTCTGATCATTAGTTGGATGGAAGTGTTCCCGTTGAATGAGTTTTCTTCGAGCGTATAACAGATGTCAAGAGGATTTAATGCTTTCAAATGATCGTTATACTCATGCATCCGGAAGGCTATGCCGTTCATTACATTCTCCGAACTGGAGTCGACCAGTTCGAGCTTTAAATGTTCCTGCTCTTTCCCAACCAGTCGGCTGGTTCCATAGTCGAGTACCTTTTTGGATACAAATATCGGTTTCATATTGCCGGGTCCGAATGGTCCGAACTGTTTCAGCACCCGAAAGAACTTAGGGGTTATGTCCTTAAACTCTAATACGGCATCAATATCAATTTGCGGGTAGGTCTGTTCTTCCAAAATGTTTTCAGCCACAAACTTTTCAAAGCGCTCGGTAAATGCCGGAATGTTTTCTTCCTTCATGGACAGACCGGCTGCATACATGTGTCCACCAAAGTTCTCCAGCAAATCGCGGCAGGAATCAATAGCTTTGTATATGTCGAAACCGGAAACCGACCGGGCCGATCCCGAAGCCAATCCGTTTGAATTAGTCAGAACAATGCTGGGCTTGTAATATTCTTCGGATAATCGCGATGCAACAATTCCAATAACGCCTTTATGCCAGTCTGGCTTATGAACGACGATTGATTTGCGCTCGATATAACGTTTGTCGGCTGCAATTAATGCAATAGCCTCATCGGTGATGTTTTTATCCAGATCTTTTCGGTCGTTATTGTATTCGTTTATCGTATCACTTTTTTCTTTGGCAAACACATGATCGCTCGAAACCAGTAGTTCCACGACTTCAGATGCCTGTTTCATTCTCCCGGAAGCGTTGATTCGCGGTCCGATTTTAAATACAATATCGCTTATCGTGATTTCTTTATCTAATAAGCCGCATACTTCAAGAATGGCTTTCAGCCCTACGCTGGGATTTGAATTGATCTGTTTCAATCCGTAAAATGCCAAAATCCGGTTTTCACCGGTAATGGGCACAATATCCGAAGCAATACTCAGTGCGAGCAGGTCGAGTAGGGGGGTCAGTTGCGAGAACCCGATGTTGTTTGTAATGGCAAAGGCTTGCATCAGCTTAAACCCTACACCACAGCCCGAAAGATGTTTGTACGGGTAGTTGCAATCGTCCCGTTTGGGATCGAGTACTGCCACTGCTGGAGGTAAAACGTCATCCGGAGTATGGTGATCGCAGATAATAAAGTCGACTCCTAGGCTTACGGCGTATTTTACTTTATCAATAGCTTTTATACCGCAGTCGAGCGCTATGATCAACTTGAAATCTTGTGCTTTAGCAAAATCGATGCCTTGAATGGAGATACCATACCCTTCGTTGTAACGGTCGGGTATGTAAAAATCGATATTCGAGTAGAACTGCTTCAGAAATTTGTAAACGAGTGCTACAGACGTTGTTCCATCCACATCATAATCGCCGTAAACGAGAATTTTCTCGTTGTGTTTCATGGCTTTAGTAAGACGTTTCACCGCGTTGTCCATGTCGGCCATCAAAAACGGATCGTGCAAATTGCTTAGATCGGGGCGAAAGAAACTGCGCGCATCCTCAAAGGTCAGGATGTCTCGCTGAACTAATAATTGTGCGAGCAATGGGCTTATGCTCAGTTCTTCGGCTAAATTTTTCTGTGTTTCACGTTGTTGTTCTGTAAGAGTTCTGTAAATCCAGGTATTTATCATTGTGTACTTTTTTTTCACTCAGGGCGAAGAGAATTATCTCTTCGGAGAAGAACCGGCATGTTATCGATCTGTATTTCAAAGGAAGATGTAGATAAACGGGATAACATTCCTGTTCTTGTGCTGTAAAAGTACAGATTTTTTCTGAAGCAACAAAAGCGTATTTTTGATTGCCTGATGAAAGTTAGGTTGAAAATTAGTCAGCGCTAGAAATATAAATTATTACTTTTGTGTCCGAAAAGAGTTGTTGAAACAGATAAACGCACCATTCGGCATTGACATATTTTTTATATGTTTATATAAATTGATTCCCAAAATTATACTTTAGATTCTTGGTAGACATGCAAAATGATATAAATAAAGCATTGGAAGTGCTTAAGGCGGGCGGGGTGATTCTTTATCCCACTGATACGGTGTGGAGTCTGGGCTGCGATGCTGCCAATGAAACAGCAGTGCAACGGGTTTGTGAACTAACGGGTGCCGATAATCTCAACGAGATTTTTGCTTTAGTAGATAATCCGGGAAGGCTGCAATCTTATGTGGACGAGGTGCCCGATATTGCCTGGGATTTAGTAGAAATGGCGGAAAAACCTCTGACCATTATTTATCCCGGAGCTCGGAATCTGGCCAGTAATCTTATTGCCAAAGATAAATCGGTAGGTCTGAGAGTTACGAATGAAGATTTTTCAAAGAAACTTTGTGCTCAATTTCGGCGTCCTGTTGTTTCGGCGCCGGCAGGTGGTCAGTCAGCCACCTATACTTTTGCCCAAATTGGCGGAGATATTAAACTGGCTGTGGACTATGTTGTAAATTTCAGACAAGATGAACGTTCTCAACCAAGGTTGACTTCCATTATTAAATTGGGAAAAGGCAATGTTTTTCAATTAATACGAGCTAATGTCGTTTAGATGAGAAATTGCACACAGAATACACGGATCAGACGAAAAAGCACAGAATAGAAATTTTATTTAAAATGCATATTCTCAAAAACATAATAATCGAATCAACTTTACATGTTCTGTAAAATCTGTGTATTCTGTGTGCCTAACTAAAACGGCATTGTAATACGAGAGTAAATTTCCGCCGATGGATAAGAATAAATTAATTTTCAGGTATTTGTTTGCTGATGTGATGGCCTCGCTTATAGTGTGGGTGCTTTTTGTTGCATTTCGGATAATAGTTAATGATGTTCAGATATTTGAAGGAGTTCAATTTCTGATTCCGAATTATAATTATCTTGTCAGCCTGATTTGTTTTCCGTTTTACTGTTTGTTTATTCATTATATCTGTGGGTATTATCTGAGTCCGATCAAAAAATCGCAGGTGACGGAGGTGTTTTCCACCTTTGTGTCTACAGGCATTATCTCGCTGTCTATTTTCCTGGTGCGTATGTTTCGCGATGTAGCCGTGTCGTTAGAGTATTTTTATTTCTCGTTGATCGTATTGTTTATTCTGTTGTTTATTTTCACCCTCTCGTTTCGCACTTATATCTCGTCGCAGGTTCGTCGCAATTATAAGCAGAAGAAATGGACCATTAATACCATTATAATCGGAACCGGGAGCAATGCATTGCGCATTGCATCAGAATTTGAGAAATATGCGCATCAAAATACCCTGATTGGATTTATTTCGATTGATAAACGGGTGATGGTAGAGCCTCAGCAGATATTGGGCACCATGAATCAGCTTTCGGCTATTATTGAAAAAAACAATATTGAAGAAGCGGTTGTTGCTCTTGATAATGCTGATGAATATCAATTGTTTTCGATCATAAATTCATTGTATAAGTTCAATATCGACATTCGGTTTACGCCTCGCTTATACGAAATACTGACGGGTAGTGCCCGGATAAACCGCTTGGAAATAAGTCCACTGGTTAGTATTACAGATTCCTCTATGGCAGACTGGCAGGCAAGCGTAAAGCGGTTTTCGGACATTGTTATTTCACTAGTAACGCTGGTGGTACTCTCTCCGTTTCTGTGCTATTTTATCATTCGGATAAAACGTGACTCTGAAGGCCCGGCTTTTTACAAGCAGGAAAGAATAGGCCGATATGGAAAACCTTTTGAAATATTGAAATTCAGAACGATGTATCTGGGTGCTGAGGGACGGGTGCCAAGCCTGAGTAGCGCTGACGATGACCGGATAACGGCTATAGGGCGTACACTTCGTAAATATCGCATTGATGAAATTCCTCAGTTTTGGAATATTTTAAAAGGTGATATGAGCGTGGTAGGACCGCGCCCTGAAAGGCGTTATTATATCAATCAGATCATTGAAGAGGCACCTTATTACTGTCTGCTGTACAAAATCAGACCGGGATTAACCTCATGGGGTCCGATTAAAATCGGATATTCGGATACGGTGGACAAAATGGTTGAGCGTCTGAACTATGATATTATTTATTTAGATAATATGTCTCTTTTTACTGATATAAAGATTTTGATCTATACCCTTGAGATTATATTTAAAGGGAAAGGAATTTAAGCAGTTACGAGTAAATAGTTACAAGTTACAAGACTATAAATAGGCACTTTGTTTTCAGAAAAACAGATTACTTATTTATCAATTCTTGTTATCTCCGATACATGTTTTGAAAATGACAATCAAATCTTCTATAGGTATTATAGAAGCTTTGAAAATGACAATCAAATCTTCTATAGGCATTATAGATGTTTTGAAAATGATTATCAAATCTTCTTCAGGTATTATAGAAGCTTTGAAAATGCTTATCAAATCTTCTTTAGGTATTATAGATGTTTTGAAAATGACTATCGAATCTTCTATAGGTATTATAGAAGCTTTGAAAATGACTATCCAATCTTCTATGGGTATTATAGATGTTTTGAAAATGACTATCGAATCTTCTATAGGTATTATAGAAGCTTTGAAAATGATTATCGAATCTTCTATAAGCATTATTGTGATTTTTAGAAGGAGGACAGAATTTTCTATTTAGTCAAGATACTCTTTTGGGTAAGCTGGTTGAAAAGTAGACTGTTTTGAGAAAAATCAATAATAAATGATATAAATTCAAAACTATTTATATCTTTGCAAACTCAATCCGATCTGAATTTAATACTCCACGCCAAAGGCAATTTTACATAACCTGTAACCAAATATAATTCAATATTTTAATTCTTGTTTGATTTTAGTTTCAACGATTTTTCTTAGTCTTCAATTTTAGATGAATATGAAGCAATCCGACTTCTCAATTATGATATATTGACCCTTGAGAAAGTGGTTAAGAAGTTAAAAGTTGGCGCGGCTTGTCCGTGAATCTTAAACCGAAGCTTGCAAATTGAAACAGTGGTTTGGTGAAATGGAAAAGACAGGTAATAGTGCATGCTGAGGTACGGAAAATATCAACATTATAGAGAGTAAGTGCATGAAGAATGATTTTTTTTTGATATAAACTAATTCATGGCACATACTTATATAAATAGAAACGATAATAAATAAAATTAGCTTCAGAATGAAAATTGCAGTACCTACAAAAGAGGACAATCAGATTGACAGCCAGTGTGAGAATATTAAACTGTACACCATCTTTAGCATTTCGGATGATAACAAAATATTGGCTGAAACAACACTTGAATCGGTTAACGGCTGTGGAAGTGAATCTGCTTTTGTATGCAATCTGGCCGAAATCGGTGTAGACGTTGTGCTTGTCGGGCAAATTGACTATTTGTTAATCTCTGAATTTACTTTGCGCAAAATTCATGTCATCTGTAATTGCGAAGGTAATGTATATGAACTTATAGAAAAATATCTGGCTGCTTAGCTTCTTTGTTGGAAATTATAAAACTATGGAAAATAAAGGTTGGTATTTACGAATGCTTGCATGGCGCGAGTTACATATAAAACAGCGCAATTTTATTCTTATGCTAAGCTTTGCGGTTGGCATCTTTGCGGCCGTAGCTGCTTTTCTTTTGAAAACAACTATTCACCTGATACAAACTTTTCTCACTGAGAGCTTCAATAGAAACGATGTGAATTACTGGTATCTGGTTTTTCCTGCCATAGGTATTCTGATAGCTTCTTTATTTGTTCGTTATGTTGTCAAGGACAATATAAGCCATGGGGTAACCCGCATTCTCTACGCCATTTCTCAACGAAAAAGTATCCTGAAGCTTCATAATGTGTGGACATCCATGGTGGGTAGTGCCATCACTATCGGCTTTGGAGGTTCGGTAGGAGCAGAGGCACCTATTGTACTTACCGGTTCGGCTATAGGTTCCAATCTGGGAAACTTCTTTAAGATGGACCAAAAAACCCTTATGCTGTTGGTGGGTTGTGGTGCCGCCGGTGCTATTGGTGGTATCTTCAAAGCTCCCATAGCCGGTCTGGTCTTTACGCTGGAGGTACTGATGCTGGACATGACCATGACTGCCATTGTGCCCTTGCTTATTTCTTCGGTTACGGCCACTTCCTTGTCTTACTTCTTCTCGGGTACGGCAGTTACTTTTGAATTTGGAAACTATGCTCCCTTCGAAATTTCGCGTATTCCGTACCTGATCTTATTGGGTGTTATTTGTGGTATGGTGTCGCTCTATTTTACAAGAGGGATGAATTGGCTGGAGGGCCTTTTTCGCAAGCTGCATAAGCCTTACCGCAAGTTGGCAGTTGGCGGGCTGATGCTGAGTTTATTGATTTTCCTTTTTCCTCCGCTTTACGGTGAAGGTTACGATACTATTATAGCTTTACTGAATGGACATTCGGCTACCGTACTCGATCGGAGTTTTTTCTTAGGTTTGGGTAATAATCCGTGGGTACTTATAATATATCTGGTATTGATCATCATCTTTAAGATATTTGCATCGGCAGCTACTACCAGTGCGGGTGGGGTCGGTGGTATTTTTGCTCCATCGTTGTTTATCGGTTGTCTCACCGGATTTGTTGTAGCACGAGCCATGAATTACTTTGGGTTTATGATTCCTGAGGCTAATTTTGCGCTGGCGGGTATGTCGGGGCTTATGTCGGGCGTTATGCATGCTCCTCTTACCGGAATATTTTTAATAGCAGAACTTACCGGTGGTTATAACCTGTTTATGACGCTGATGATTGTTTCTGTAGTTTCGTATCTGACCATTATTCTGTTCGAACCTCACAGCTTGTATGCAATGCGGCTGGCTCAGAAAGGAGAATTACTCACACACCATAAAGATAAAGCCATTCTGACTATGCTCAAAATGGAGAATTTTATTGAAACGGATTTTATTGAGTTGAATCCCGAAATGAATCTGGGCGAATTAGTCAAAAGCATATCTCACTCACGAAGAAACTTATTTCCGGTTGTTGATCCTAAAACACATGTGCTGATTGGCATTGTGTTGGTTGATGAAGTTCGGAATATTATGTTCAGGCAGGACCTATACAACCGGTTTAAAGTGCGAAAATTGATGACCTCTTTGCCGGCTACGCTTAAAGCGACCATGCCCATGGGAAAGGTGATGGATATTTTTGAAGATACGGGTTCGTGGTACTTACCGGTGGTTGACGATGATAAGGTTTACCTTGGGTTTGTTTCGAAATCGAAAATATTTGATTCGTACCGGCATGTGCTGGTACATTTCTCAGATGAGTAGATGACCTGATTATGGACTCCTTCCAAAACTTTTATATTGCAACTAAATAACAATGACAAAACAAAAACTAACTTATACGGAAGCTGTTGCCGAATTAGAAACTATTCTGGCAGACCTGGAAAGCAATTCGGACGTGAATATGGACCTAATTGCCGAAAAGGTGAAATGTGCCGCTGTTTTGATGGATTTCTGTAAAAAACAATTGCATGAACTGGACGAAGAGCTGGAAAAAATGATGGCGGGTTTAGACGTTTAGCTGATAAGGTTTACCTCATACGTGGTTAGTCCGGCATATTTTTTTAATAGCACGGAGGACTGGTCAATCGCCTCCTGCAATCCCTTTTCTCCACTGTAACCGTTTATCACCATGAGTAGCTTAGTGGTGGTGGCTGTTATTTTTGTTCGTTCATTGTCGCTGGTAGGCGTCCCTATTCCACCCACTTCGTCGCGATAGAGTGGCAATCCTTCTACATTCAACATGCCGCGACCTATGGCCTCAAATTCATCTTCCGTTGTGCCTACATCCAGTCGGATAGCCCCCTGAATTTTTTCAGCATCAAATGCTCCGATCGAAAAACCACTCCGGATGGATACCAGATTAATAATGTCTACCAACATGCTCACCTTGTAGATTGGTATTTCGCGAACTATTCTCCGGCATAATGCTTCAGCCGAAGGCCTGTATCGGTTTGGGTCTTTCCCCAGGGTCTTGTATACTTTTCGGGTAGCAGCAATTTCCGGTCGTTTGTTGATCTCTTCCAAACTATAGGTAGCTCTGATTTGTTCAATTTCAACTTCCATCTCCGACCAGAAGGCAGATGAGGTTTCATTATTCTGTACGTTGCAAGCTAATACGGCAAGTGCCAGCTGTGGGCAGGCTTCACGTATTTTTGTTGATACTTCTATGTTCATATCTGAATAATTGATTGGTGGTACTAATCAAACTCCTTTAAGCATAATTCCACTCAGTATGCGTCCGGATTTAATCCCGAGCTGGCGAGCCGAGAAAAAATGTTGGTGCTGGGTGAAAGTGCAAATCCCCGATACTTCGATGTGCTCAGGGAGTATACCTAGGCTTAGCATTGACTGGCGGTTGGCTTCCCACAAATCGAGGAAGATCGATTCGTTGCGCCGGATAACTATCTGATCCAAATCAAATCCGGCATTTCCAAAATTGTCTATTACCTCTTGTCCTACTTCGTATACCTTAGCCGATATAGAAGGCCCTATTACCACGCAAATATCGGCCGGACGACAACTATATGTCTTGGTCAGTGCTGCAATTGTTTTTTCGGCAATACGGGCACAGGTGCCGCGCCAGCCTGCATGTGCGGCTGCTATTACTCGTTTGGTTGGATCGAAAAACAATAATGGAACACAATCGGCAGTGGTAATGCTGATGCAAACCTGAGGGAGCTGCGTAAAGATGGCATCAACCCCATTCAGATAGGCTGCTTTTTTATCGGGTGAGAGTTGAAAAAACTCCTGACTAATTTCCCGTACTTCGGTGCCATGATTCTGATAGGGTATAATCAGTCGGGATGGATCGATGTCCAGTTTATTGCACAGCATCCGTTTGTTTTCATTGAAGTGTTCCGGGTTGTCTCCCGAAAACGGACTCAAATTGTTAGATGCGTAATTGCCCACGCTTACACCGCCTTCCCGGCTTGTGCAAAAATGGGCAATTTCAGTATATTTGTCTAGTAAACTATATGTTATCATACTAGTGACTACTAACTGTGTTTACAGTTCATCCCAGCCAATTCCTTTATATTGACTCAAATCATCTTCTTCCTCTTCCTCAATTTCTTCTTCAATTTCTTCTTCTACCTCTTGGTATGCTACTTCCATCGGGCGGTGCGTAATTTCCACTACCTTGTTGGATTCTTTATTGATTTCGGCCCAGATAAGGTCTTTTAGTTCCGAAATGCCCAATCCGGTTATGGAAGAAATAAAAACGGTCTGGATATTATTCGGAATTATCTTTTTTATTTCTGTAGTCAGCTCGTCATCCAGCATATCGCATTTAGTGATTGCTAAAATTCGCTGTTTCCCAACAAGCTCGGGATTGTATTGCTTTAATTCATTCAACAGAATGTTATATTCAGCAGTGATGTCATCGCTATCGGCAGGAACCATAAAGAGTAAGATCGAATTTCGTTCAATATGGCGTAAAAAACGTAATCCAAGGCCACGTCCTTCGGATGCTCCTTCGATAATTCCCGGAATATCGGCCATAACAAACGATCTGTTATCGCGGTAGGCTACAATGCCCAGGTTGGGTACCAGTGTGGTAAATGGATAGTTGGCAATCTCAGGTTTTGCTGCCGAGACAACAGATAGTAAGGTTGATTTTCCGGCATTAGGAAAACCTACCAAACCTACATCAGCCAACACTTTTAGTTGAAGAATCACTGTTTTTTCAATGGCGGTTTCGCCGGGTTGTGCAAAACGTGGAGTTTGATTGGTGGCAGTCCGGAAGTGCCAGTTGCCTTGTCCACCACGACCACCCTTTATCAAAACCACTTCTTCACCATCCTCGGTAATATCGCATAAAAAATCTCCGTTCTCGGCATCGTACACCACAGTACCACAAGGTACCTCTATGACTTTGTCTTCACCTTCTTTTCCAAAACTCCGACTCAGGCCACCACTTTCACCATCACCGGCATGTATATGTCGGGCATATTTGAGGTGTATCAGAGTCCAGTGGTTTTTGCTTCCACGTAAAATAATATGACCTCCGCGTCCACCATCTCCACCGTCAGGACCACCTTTCATAGTTAGTTTGTCACGGAATAAATGTTTTGAACCCGGTCCTCCTTTGCCTGAACGACAAAATATCTTTACGTAATCTACAAAGTTTGAACTTGCCATGGTGTTTGTTTTATTTTAGAGATAACAAAACACACCTGAATAAGTTTTCGGTGTGTTTTGAGTGTTTTATAAATCAGAGAATTATAATTTAGAATCGAGAACGGTAGAGATTCGACCAAAAATTTCATCGATACTTCCCATTCCGTTAATAGCTGCGTATTTGTCCAGGTTTTGGTAAAATTTGCTTACCGGAGCTGTTTGTTTTTCGTATACTTCCAATCGTTTGGTGATTGTTTCCATGTTGTCGTCGCTACGGCCTGAAGTCTGGCCTCGTTTCAAAAGGCGATCAATCAACTCTTCTTTTTTTACACTCAAATCAACTAATACGTTGATTTCTTTGCTGTTTTTACTCATCATTGTTTCCAATGCTTCTGCTTGAGCCAATGTGCGGGGGAATCCATCCAAAATGATACCGTTGATATCATTGCCAAATGTTTCAATGTTTTTTGCTAAGATATTAATGATCATTTCATCCGGAACCAGGTTACCTTTTGAAATAAAACTTTCAGCAACTTGCCCTAATTCAGATTTGTCGGCAATCTCTTTGCGTAATAAATCGCCGGTAGATAGATGTTTTAATTTGTACTTTTCAACAATCAAATCACTTTGTGTGCCTTTTCCACAACCAGGTGCGCCACAAATAATAATGTTCAACATTTTTTTCTATTTATATATTATTAAAATGAAACGATATGCACCTAGACATTGCGTTTCATGAGAGTTTCTATTCTTCAACGACCGTATAAATATCTTTTAAATTACGTCCGTAACCATCATAATCCAGTCCGTACCCTACAATAAAGTCGTTGGGAATTCTCATAGCCACATAGTCTATTTGAATATCGCGTTGCAAAGCATCTGGTTTTTGTAAAAATGTAGCCACTCTAATTTCGTTTGCCCCTTTTGCTCGGAGTGAGTTTAAGATGCGCTCCATGGTGATACCTGTATCAACGATGTCTTCAACCACCACCACATTTCGTCCGACTACACTCTCATTCAGTCCAATAATCTCTTTTACCGAACCACTTGAGTATAATCCTTCGTACGATGATAATTTGATGAATGTAATTTCGCACGGGATGCTCACATTTTTCATTAAGTCTCCTGCAAACATAAAGGCTCCGTTTAAAACACAAATAAAAAGAGGATTTTTCTCTGCAATGTCATGATTAATAGCTTCTGCTACCTTGCGTACTGCTGTTTGTATTTCTGATTCCGGGATGGATAGTGCGAACTTCTTGTCTTTAATCTGAATGGTATTCATGAGCGATATGGAAATTTAGATAACTACTTTTATTTGTTTGTGTATTTTGCTTATTATCAAATCGAAAAGATAAAATAACTGTGAACGTAAGCATTTGAGCTATGCCGATTAAATTTAGCGCAAAAGTACACAAAAACATCCGTTTACGAAATATCAAAATGGCTTATTATTAAAAAGAAACCATATGTCTGTCGAAACGATTGTGGCTCTTAAATGTAGGCCTGCTTTATTCTTCAGAAGCAGATAATACCCTGAAAACAGGATGGGATATTGTCGGTAAGTGGAGGAAAGTTGAGACGATTGTATTGAAAGGTGAGTAATTTCAATACAATCGCTTTGGGTTTAGGATATGGTCCGTTCGTATTTTGATAAGAATGCTTTAAAAACCGGAATATTCAATAGTCCATATTGAAAGATGGCAATTCCTATGATGGCACAGCTGATTCCCATGATGGCATCTAAGATATAATGGTGACCGGAGTAAATTGCCGTAAACCAGATGCCGACCATAATTAAACCAAATAACCATTTCATGTTTTTTACTTTACTTTTGAAAGAATAAAAAAGTACTATGGTCGGATAAGCGCAGTGAAGTGACGGCATAGCAGCAAAAACATTGGAATTTCTGGAATAAAGCGAACCGAATATCTTCAAGTGGACAAGCGCGTCAAAACGTCCGAGTCCGGCAGTATTACCGCCCATACCTTGATGAAAGTCTAAACCATATTGGGCAACATACCAGGGGGGAGCAGCCGGATGAATGTAGTAGATGCAAAACCCGATAAGATTGACAAACAAAAATGTAAGTGAGAAATGCAAAAACTGTTTTTTGTTGTTGAAGTATAGCCAAAGGCCGAAAGCCACTGGGAGTGGTATCCAGCACAGGTAAAAAAGTCCGCACAAAAAGTCGGCAACGGCACTGTGATGAATTGCAAAAAACTCATTAGGAGTCAGTAGTACGCCGTGGCTGATAAATCCGAATAATGACTTCTCTGAATTATAAATGCCAGCAATATCAACAGGATTGACTTTATAGTTCGGATAAACCTTCATTAAATCGTAAATAATAGCGAAAAGAATGAAGATGCTAAATCCTAATATGAATTTTCGACTGGCTTCAGATAGCCAGATACAGGCGTTAAATGCTACAACGATTACCCAGTTTTCTACTTTCAACCCGACGACCAACGACATTAATATAAGATAGAACCCCGAAACCAAAAGTGCCATTAGTTTAGTGCTCTTAGAATCTGCGATGTTTAGTTTAATCATGTCTACAAATTTAGTCTCTCAGAGATTTTTTGACTGGTTTTAACCGAGATTCCATAAAGATCCATGTATTTGAATGACATGGGTATTCCAAGTGCATTGTTTTCTGCTTTAATATAAACGCATTCCAGTTCTGCAGTTTCATTATTTATTTTAACAAACAGATTGTAAGACCCTGAAGCATTTTTAGCCAGCCTCATCTCGCGTTTATGAAAATTATTGAATTGTACAATATACGAATTCTCCGATTTGTCTGCCAGCTTGCATTTTACTCCAAATGCCCGCCGTTGAATGAATGATAATTCGGCTTTACGTCCTCCTTCTTCAAATCGCATCCAGTATACATGAATCGGATTTTTTATGTCCAATTTTCCATCAGGAAGTGTGTTTAGATCGTATATAATTGTGTTTTTATTGTGCGATCTCTGCAGATAAAATAGCATTTTTTCTGTTTTGGGAGGAATCGGATAAGATGGTTGTTGCCCAAAGCAAAGGGTGCAGAACATTAAAATTCCTGCTAAAATGGCGTACTTAAAAAAGTTCATTCTTGTTTTTGAAATTTGAAGACTGAAATCTTCGGATTTTGTATTAAATAAACTGATTATTTTGCTGAAGATTTGTCTTCAATCTCCATGACTTTGCGGCAGTGATTTAGCCTCTGAATGGCTGTCATGTTCGAGAATATTGCAACAATAAGAATTGGAATGGTAAATATTGAAATTGTTTCAATAATATCAAAAGTCGATCCGTTCAGATGAAGTTTGTGATTCCCTCCTGTAATTGCTGATACGATACCGCAAATTACTCCAGATAGTCCAATCGTAACGATTCTTTCCGGTCGTTGCATAAATCCTCCTTTACATTCAATATTAAGTCCTTCGGCTCTGGCTCTTACGTAACTTACCATCATGGATCCAATCAGTGCAACGAATGCAAAAATAGAGCTTAAGAAGTAGTGATGAGATACTAAGTAATAGCAGATACCAAAAAACATAAATAATTCACTGTATCGATCCAGTACTGAATCATATAAAGCTCCAAAACGGGAAGACATATTTCCTACCCGTGCCAGGCGCCCATCAATCATGTCAAACAAGCCGGCAAAAAGAATCAATCCGCTACCCCAGCCGATATAAGACAAATCACCGGTGATGCCTTTTTCTCCTCCTATTATAAATACAACTACAGCAGCCATGTTTAGCACTACCCCTGTGGTTGTTATAATGTTTGGTGTTATTCTTAGTTTAATAAGCGCTTTGATGAATGGATTGATGATTTTATAAATCATTTGTTGTGCCCAATCTTTTGCTTTCATTTTTCAGTGTTTTTTAGAAGTCAAATTTAAATCGTGTCCTTAAGCCTATTTTGGCAATATCTGGATGATCAAGATAAGTAAATCGTTTTACAAGATCTACCCTGAAGAGTTTAAATATATTCCCAATACCAATACTTGCTTCAATATATGGTACTTTTGACATAGAGTATGTTATTGGATTACCATTTGCATCGACTGGAAGTTTGAATGAGCTGCTGTTATATGCCGGATCATTGCCTTTGGAAAGATCTCCCCATAGGACTTTACAAGTTACGCTTTCTCTTAAATCCAATTTATTAATCAATGGTATTTTGTTTAAGAAAAATCCATTAAAGCAATGGTCGACATTGAGCGAAACATATCTGTCGCTTACGAATTCCAAAAAGTTCATCAGGTTGTACGACATTATTTGATATGAATATGTCTGGTTGGCCCGAGCTATGTTCAAGAGCGGATAGGGAACCTTGCCAAATATTTGATCTGCCTCAAAAACAACATCTGAGTAACCCAAAACGGAGAAATAAAATCGTTTATTTGTAGAGAAACGAAGATTTTGATAATTGTAATCATTGCCCCAAAGTTTTGCGCCAGAAGTGAGTTGTAGTTCAAAGACCGGATACTTACTTTTAACGGGAATTCTCACTGCCTTTCCCTGGTAGAACTTTTCGTTTGGAGCATATCTTAATTTCAGAGAAAATTCCGATACATTGAGGCTGTTTACATCGTTTGTATGCAAGGAATAGTCAGTTTTATTATAATATAAGTTCCCTTCAGGATGTTCAAGGCTGTACTGATAGTTTAGAGTATACGAAAAATGATTTTCAAATTCATTCAAATGCTCTATTTTGAAGGTCTTATTGTAAAATAACTTATCATTGACTCCTCTTTTGATTGATAATAAGACAAAATCCTCTTGTATAAATGCCTGATCCTGTCCCGGTATTTTAGTGTCACTTTGGTAGCTCATGCTAAGTGATTTTACCGGAAATTCGTATGCTGAATGGGGTGTTAATGACCATGTCCCATTTAGATAATACTTAATTTTTCCGTCTTTAAAGCCATACGCTAAATAGGTATCAAAGCTTATCTTGTTGCTAAATTTAGGAGTAGTTCTGCCTCCAAACCTGACACGACTTCCTTCTATAGGGTTATAGCTGTAAAATGTATTTACAGGACCTATTTCAAAAAGTCCGGCATCTTTATAACCAAATAATATTATATTGATAATATCGACCGTTCTTTTGAATATAGGCGTATTTTGTACGCTGTCAATGATGGCGTAAGTCCCATTTTCTGATTTCGACAGTTCCTGATGTCTGTGAGTTTTCCAATAATCATCGCTCCTGATGTTTGCACTATCAAGAACTACTATACTTTTTCCTTTGAATATGGAGTCGTTTTTAGGCGGTTCAAATTGATATTTTTTGTAAGAAACTGTCCTTTTCCCAAGTATACTTTTTCCTTTCTTGGTGATTCCAAAATTAATGGCAGTTTCGTCGTAGGAAAGTAACCAACCCTTATCTTCTATTTTGTCGAATTGTTGAGTGATTTTTACGTCTTTTACAAAATTAAGGTTGATGTTTTTGTTTACCGATAATTCTATTCCTTTTATTGCGTAACTACCGTCAAGTGTTATATACAAAAAACCCTGAAAAAGCATGTCTTCTTTATTTCTGGATCCAAAGAATAATTTGATGTATTTTTCAGATCCAGATTGGATAGTATCCATGATATAATACCTGTAAAAGGTGGGGGCTGAATTTGCAATTGGACTTAAAAATTGATTTGTGAGTAAAGTAATATTGTTATCATAGATCTCAACATCTTGATACATGTATTTGATGTTGTCCTCAATTCCCTTATTGTCGAGTCCTTCAAAATGAACAGTTTTATTCGATTTTATAATCTCTTTTTCGTCTTTTGGAGACTTACGGTAGTAGTAATCAGATATAGTTTCCTTCATGTAAATAGGCAAGGTTTCTTTGCCATTTACAGCGGTGGAGTCTGTACTTTCAAACATAAATTGCAAATTTTTAAATACTCTTTTCTGCTTGAATTTTGGGGTTATATCGTTAAGCGCAAATTGAATCTTTTCATACTTCTCATCTCCGTAATAATTTATGGCTTCTCTCCTGTTTTTCTTTTTGTTGGCAATTACTTTTTCAATTAATTCTACAGCAGGATTATTCTTATTTCTGTATTTTTGTTTTTTTACCGTAACCTCTTTGAGATTTTGGGATTGCGATGATAATTTTATTTCCAGCTCTTTGTGGTCGTTCGGAAATGTTATTATTTCAGTTTTATAGCCGACGCAAGAAACTTTTATTTGAGTTTTTCTCGAAGTTGTTGAATTCAAGAAAAAGGAAAATCTTCCAGATTCATTAGTTCTTGTAACTTGCCCATGATCCAATACAGTAACCGATGCTGAAGGAATAGGTTCATTGGTTTGCGTGTCAAGTACAATGCCTCTGAATGTTGAGGAATTCTCCGTTTGCGAAAAAGTCAGGTAAGGAGTAAAAATAAAAAAAATGGCTAGTATTGCTATTCTTATTCTCATTAATTTTTAAATCAGTCTTTCAAATGATGACTAAATACTCATCATTTTGTGGTTAGATACTATTTTTTTGTTTTAAAGACAAACGTCTTTTGAAGATAATAGTTGAAAAAGAAACCTACTAAAGCTGAAGTTATAACTTTTGAAATCAGATAATATAATCCAATGGTTTCAGTAAAAAAAATAATCCCTCCCATGTTTAATAACATGCTAGAGATCCATACAAGTATATATTTGGAAATTTGCGTCGACTTTTTTTCCTTGTCTGCATTAAAGACCCAATACCTTCCTAAAAGAAAGTTTACAATTCCGCCAAAAACGACACCTGTAGCTGAAGAAACGACATATAAAAGGCCTACGAGTGATGTTAATATGTAAGTGGTTGAAAAATCAACCACAGTAGATCCAAATGATGACAGTTGAGCTTTGATAAACTTTGATGAATAGCCAAGTACTTTTATCACGCCAATTGGATTTTCAGAACTATAAATACTTGTAATACAATATTTGCTACACATCCGGCAGCTATATCATCCAACATAACACCCCAGCCTTTTGGAAATAATTCAAATTTTCTTATAAATAGCGGTTTATATATGTCAAATAAACGAAATAATATGAATGCAGCCAACATGATGAAAATGTTGTTTGGAATGAAAAGCATTGATATCCACATTCCAACTACTTCATCAATAACTATGCGAGATGGATCTTCGCCCCATTCAGGAATTATTTTATTTGAGCTGTAAACCCCCAGTAATGTAAAAATAATGATGAGTATGATCAAGCAGATGTTGGGTTGCACTGTATCTTGTTTGATTAAGTAACCGACGCCCAGTCCACCCAAAGCACCAAATGTGCCGGGAGCAAGGGGTATTAACCCCAAGCCCATTCCGGTACAAATAAGTTTATGCAAAAAGTTCATTTTCATAATAATCCAGTCCTAAGTGGGTGATCAGATCTTCACCTTTTAAGAACCTTAAGGTGTTTTCCAATTTTTCTAATTGTTTGAAAACATCGTTTTGAGCAGGAAGTCCTTTCGCTGTTTGTGGTGATTTACAATAGAATGATAACCATTCTTGTACTCCGCGCATGTCAGCTCTTTTTGCCATATCAATGAATAAAGCCAAGTCAAGTGCAAGAGGAGCTGCTAAAATCGAATCGCGGCAAGAAAAGTTGATCTTGATTTGCATTTTATAGTTCATCCAGCCGAAAATATCCAAACAGTCCCAACTTTCTTTAAAGTCACCACGTGGTGGGTAATATTCAATTCTAATTTTGTGGAATGTGTTGCCATATAATTCCGGAAATAGTTCTGGTTCAAGAATATCGTGCAATACACCAGATTTAGATACTTCTTTTGATCTGAAGCTACCGGGATCATCTAATACTTCACCATCCCTGTTTCCTAGTATGTTTGTTGAGAACCATCCATCAAGACCAATTAAACGTGCACGAAGTCCTGGAGCTAAGATAGTTTTCATTAATGTCTGACCAGATTTAAAATCTTTACCCATAATTGGGGTGTTAGTACGATGTGATAGTTCTACCATTGCTGGTACATCACAAGATAAATTTGGAGCACCATTTATATACGGATAACCCAATTTCACTGCTGCATAGGCGTAGATCATACTTGGTGAAATATTCGGATCATTATTCTTCAAACCCTCTTCCAAACTTTCAACTGTTTCGTGAACTGCAGTTTTTGCAGAGTAAACTTCGGTAGAAGCACACCAAAGCACAACGATGCGAGAACAATTATTCACCTTCTTGAAGGTTTCTATGTCGTTCATGAGCTGTTGAGCTAAATCCATTTTCGTAGCACCAGTTTTGATATTTGTAGGTGTCAGATTTACCAGATATTTATGATCGTAAACGGCCGGCATGGGTTTAATGTTAATTAACTCGTCTTTCAGAGGTTCAATATCCGATTTCTCTAGCACACCAGCTTTGTTTGCTGATTCGTAGGCATTGTCGGTAAATAAATCCCATCCGCCAAATACAATGTCATCTAAATTGGCCAATGATACAAAGTCCTTGATTAGAGGATTTTTTTTATCAGTTCTCTTACCCAGACGGATAGTCCCCATTTGAGTTAATGAACCGATGGGCTTTGAAAGTCCTTTTCTACTTGCTAAGACCCCTGCTATTAAAGTAGTGGCAACAGCACCCATTCCTGGTAGCAAAATACCAAGCTTTCCTTCTGCTTTTTTAATTTCTCTTTTCATTTTCTGATATTGTTGATTTTAAAAATCCTAATTAATTAGGTTGTCTTTTATTGTTTCGTGTCCTGATTTTGACTTTATAAATTGAAAATGGTTTAGTTCTCTGTTGAATACTTCAAGTGAGTATTTAATAGTTCTATTAATGAGTTGTAAAGGAACATATTTTTTTTTAGACTCGTATTTTTTTTATGAATATCTTTCATTATGAATGCATATTTAACCATTTCAATAAGTCCAGATACTTTGGGTTTGTCAACCATTGATTATATCAATCATTTGTTGATCTAAGTTATATCTTTTCTGAATTGCTTCTGATTTTATTCACTACTTTGTAAAAAGTGTTCATTTCTGATTCTGTCAGATCTTCCTGAAGTTCTGTCATTAATTTAGCACTTATTTCCACGTATTCTTTTAAAGCTTTTTCTCCGTTCTTTGTCACCATAAGATAGTTCTTTCGCCTGTCGTTAACGTCGACAACCCTTCTTACCATATCTTTTTTTTCCAAGGAATCTATTAGCCTCAATATGGCAGACTTGTCTTTTCCTAAGATGTAAGCCATATCTTTTTGTATGACGTCATCTTCTTTTCTACTTATAGCATGAAGTAGTCCAAACTCCTCAATAGTGAGCTTGATCTGTGCTTGTTCGCATGTGCGTTTTTTTAATACCCGAAACATTTCGCGTAACATTTTTCCGACCTCCATTCCTAATGGCAAATTACGTTCTTCCATTTTATTGATTTGATTATGCTGGCAAAGGTAAAATAAATAATTGATAATATCAACTATTGCATTGAGAATCTGTTAATTTATTTGATTTTGTTTGATGTTTTGAGTTGTTTTTGTTTTTTTTTTGTCTGAATTTGCACTTAGCAGTGCTAAAATACAGAATCTCCGAATACCAAATATAAGGATGTATTTTAAGCTTCTTTGCAGAGTGAGAATTATACTGTGTCGTTTTGTTTAGATAAATTGATGCCGTTTTGGGAGGATAGATATTTACATTGACCCGATGTGATCCAAGTATGAATTAATATAGGTGTGAAATGAAAAACACCTAAACTGTTTAGTTTAAGTGTTTTTGTGTGGTACCACCAGGAATCGAACCGGGGACACAAGGATTTTCAGTCCTTTGCTCTCTTCACCTCAAAAAGCTTCGCTTTTCGAAGTTACCAACTGAGCTATTGCACTTTATATTTTATTCTTTCTTCCAAATCTATCAACAGTCTTTTGCGGTTTACATATTGGTTTACAATTGTGCAGTAAACGAGATCGGGTTAATAAATTGATTATTGTTTTTTGTGTATTGTAACAAGAGCACCCTCATTGTTATTTACAAAGGTACTGAAAAAGCTTAAATCTACAAGCTAAATTCGCAATTATTTCATCTAAACATCTGAAAAATAGCGACTATTTGTTGGTTTGTATATAAGGAATTTTTGAAAACTATTTTTTAGAAATTCTCTTTTAAAATAATTTGTGGCGGGCGAGGGAGAGATGACAAGCATAGCGAGCTTGCTATATAAAAAAAAATTTGACAAGTACAGATACGGAAAAATCAATTCTAGTTTAGTCCTCAATGATGAATTTTAATGACTAAGCCTTTTCAATGCAAGTAATAGTTTTTTATCGAAATTTATCGAAATGAGAGTTCCTGCTGGAGTCTCTTTAGAATCGGTAATTTGTTCTTCATAAAGTTTTTGTTTCTTAGTATCAAAACAAAAGCTTGCTATTCTGGGTGTTCTATCATCGTATAACTCGTATAAATTGAAAGAATATTTTTCTAAATAGTCCTTATCCTGAAATCTGCTTTCTTCGAACTCAAGTTTCCAATCTATTCCACCATTTTCAATTATTGCTTTCTTGAGTCCATTAGTGTAATGTTTAAATTTAGGGGATGTCTCTACAATTTTAGTTATAATGGGAAGTAGCTTTGCTTTTTTACTTGTAAGACGTAAACTGTCTTCTTGTGATGAATTTGAATTATTAGTTTTAATGATAGTGGTTACTTTATCTTGCTGTCTCTTCAATGTTGGTTTATTACATGCTGTTTGTATTATTACCAGTACAATGAATGAAAAGATCAGATTGGTTGTATTTAATTTCATATTATTTAGCTCAAGCCTGTGTGCTAATCTTAGTGTCATCAAAAATCATCATATACAACATCAAGCGGGTAATTATAATCATTAATTAATTGGTCTATAGAAAAAGTCCTATTTAAAGGGTCTATGATTGAGGCTAGTTGACTGTCAATATTTGAAAAATCTATGCTCCTTGAAACTTTCCTCTTTAAAGAGTAAGTATATGAATATTTAGGGCTCATTTCTATTATTACACCCCGAGGTTTTACAATACGCTCTAAATCAATTTTATATTTAAATAAATCCTCATAGTCAGCTCGTAACCGAAATAAATCCCATTCTATATCATTAGGATGAGGATTCCCCCGATTTATGACACTGTTCATTTTTGTAATAACTTCGCTGTATGTTTCAAGCTTTCTTTTAAAAATGAAACTCCCCTCAATCGCAACCCGCATATTAGATTTTACATCATTAGCAATAAAATATTCAGGTGTAAAAATCTCACACAATGTATTTATCTGCTTTAATTCAATAAAACCGCCAGATTGCGGATGCCATTTTTTGAAGTTCCATTTTTTAGGTTCGGGTGAATGTTTTAAAAATTCAACAATCTTCTCGATTAAGGTTAAACCAGTTATTTCAGCTGTATTGGATGTCATAATTAAAAAGTCATTGTGGTGTCATTTATTAGTAAGCTAGAAAATACAACTAAAAGTTTCCTATTTGCATAATGTCAGTTAATCTCCAGTCTTTTACTTTATCACCACTTGCACTATATATTTCCAAAGTGTCAAATCCAAGTGTAACAAGTTTTCTCATCAATTCTTGATTAGTATATATTACTAAACCTAAAGCATTTATTTCATCATATGACATAGTCCTACCAGACAATGTTTTAATTCTAAATCCAGAAAAGAAAAAATTCGAAAATGAATGTTTATAATTTCTATTACCCCTAGATATTTCTGACTTTAGATAAACAGGTACTATATTTGAAATAAATGCATTTTTAGCTGCATTGTTAAATTCGAAAATGCAACGTTGTCTCTCACCAACTTCTCTAAACCAACTTAAAATTTTGTTCCACCACATATTAGTTTACTGTATCTTGATTTTAAATTTATTAATCGTTTTTATTAATCCCGAGTAAGAGACGGCATTGTTGTTCAATTCTATCTTTAATTTTGAATCATAAGCTGTAATATTTCTGTCTTCAATAAGTTGGGGCTTTAGTATATCAGCATATTTCTTTGCAATTAAATATTCTTGTTCAAATTCATTTTGCAATTTTAAAAATTCTTCAAAATCAATTTTTGAAATTGAAATAACATGCTTTTCAGGGGAAATCTTGTCTCTGATTAGTTGTCTTGCATAAAAGCCCTCCCTAAAATCCATGTTTTCAACCATTCTTTCAAGTGAATTTTCCGTATTTGTTAAACTAAGCAAAAGACTGAATGAAATTAGTTGGTTGTTATCCTTATATACTTTTTTTTCATATTTAAATTTACTCGTATAAAAAGTTGACAATCTACTTTGATAAGCATTCACAATTTCAATTGATTTTGCTAATTTAATTCTTGCAGTACGTCTTTCAAACATAAAACTATTCTTAATTATAGTGCAAATATATGATTTTTTTCTTTCAATCTTTCACGCAACGCACAGAACATCCTACATTCACATTCATGGAAGATCTTTCCACAGCATTACTATATAACCCCATAGATCTGCAATAGGAAACTGTAGAAGTCCACCAGTAACCATAAGAACCTAAATTGTAGTATGCATTAATGCTACTAGGGCCATTAGCATAACCAGCTGGTAGAGCTGTGAAGCCTGTTTCATTTGTTGCTCCATAATTTGGACTCAGCCAGTAAGAGGCTATCCCAGCTTCCTTAAGTTTGCCTCCTGCATTACTACCTAAATAATTTGTAAGGGTTGCCCATTCTGCATCAGTAGGAATATGCCAGCCAGTTGGCGCAATATTTCTACTATCAGATACTGCATAAAAGTTGTAAAGTTTGCCATAAATATTATTATTGTTGGAGTAATTGTTATATACGCAATATGCACCAGTTGTAAGTTTACCCCACACAGTAAAATCAGTAACATTTGGTATTGGTGATCCATTTCGATATTTGGTTGTTTTTAGGTTTTCGACCATCCATGTTTGTGTTCCAATTTTCACCGCGTGGTATACATTCCCATCAATGTCAGTTACTATTGTTAATGTCGTAAAACTTAATTGAGAACCATAAGCTGTACCACCTTTGTTAGTAGCATAAGCTCTTACATAATATGTTGTTGACGGAGATAATCCAGTAATGGCGCTAGTAAATATGCCTGTTCCAGCTGCGTCCAAAGTTTTATTATCTACTATTGTTGGGTTAGGAGAAGTGCTCCAGCAGACGCCACGTGCTGTTACATCAGAGCCAGCATCAGAAGTGATAGTTCCACCGCATGTTGCAGTATTGTGAGTAATTTCGGTTGGATTAGTTGTGGTCAATACAGGAGGTAAGTCTGTTGGAGTATCTGCCCCGTTCTTACAACTAGTTGTAAATATTAATGCAAATCCCATTAATAAAAATAAGATAATCCCAATGCTGTTGTTTCTTTTCATGATATTTTTTTGAGTTAATAAATTATTATGTGTAGTTTAAAATGCATTCATTATTAGACATAAAAAAAGCGTGGGAACTGTTGCCTACCATTGTTCTGAGGGTCTGGACGCCCTGTACAACTATGATAAAGCAACAGCCCCACGCCTATAGGTATAGACATGGAGCGTTTTGTTGCTATCATCCAGTTGTACTTGAAATTGTCCAGATTTCAGAACAGGATAATATTTTAAAACGCTTTGTTTCTTTAATATGTAATGCAATTGTCTCTACAATTGACGATGTAATTCTATGAGATGCAAAGTTATAAATAATATTACAAATGCAAATAAAAAAGATATTATTTCTTCAAAAAGGTTTGTTTTTTTCAAATATATTCCATCTGTTTGCGTCTACTTATCTGTATTGTATTATTCTTCTGAAATGAATTTTATCATTTCATGTAAGACAGATGGCACAAAAGCATAAGTTTGCTTTTCATTATTTGTTTTTTATTTTCTACAATCTTAATTCATCAGATAATTTCACCTTAGCATATTCAACATTCAAAACTGACATAAAATAGTTTAGTGATTCGATTTTAGGCGGTAATGTTGAACATCTATCTTTTAAAATTTCAGGTAGATACAACTTTTTAAGAGTTTCATCATCTACTCCGTGAATATCTTTTTCCAGTAACGGATATTTTGCGAAAATAAATTTTAACGGCATTAAATCTGGAATAAATATAATAGACCTTTTTTCTCTGCAAACATCTATAATTGAGTTTAAAACAAATTCGTCATAACTATTAATATGTTCATATTTATGTTCTGTTTTAGTGTCCTTTGAATAATATGGAAAATAATTTGCTGGGAGTACAAAGCCTCCTTTAATTTCGACGAGCATATCTTTTTCTATGAGCTTCTCAATCATTTTTGAAACAGTTCCTCTATCTTGTCCCAATAATTCTGCAATTTTAGTACGGTTGTATAAAGTAAGATTCGAGTTGTTAATGCATAAACTTTTAAGTAATAATAAAAAACCTTTTAGCTTAACATCCATAACCAGATGAAAGAAAGATGTATCAACAAAAAAGAAATTCTCTGGATTTACATCAAAATAGTATGTATTGTGTTTTTTCTCTCCATCGTGAATTGTTTTTACAGTTATCAAATCAGACTCTCTTAGTCTTTTAATGCAATTCTGTATTGTTCTTAATGGGATCTCCGTCTTCTCAACAAGTTTTTCTTGTGTTGCATGGCTTATCCCTATTTTAAACACACTACATAGTTTTATATAAGCATATAAGTAAATATCTTCATTTTTATTTTTTCCTGCTCTGTATTTATTTATGCCCTTATCTATGATTATATAACTTGTTTTCATATTCGTTCAGGTGTAATATTAAGAAACTATTTTGTAATAACATATTGTGTGAAACACCTAAATTAGGTATTGTATATATAGGTATTGTATATATTAGGTATTGTATATATTAGGTATTGTATATATCCACTATTAAACAGCATTTTTACATGCAAGAATCCAACAAAGTGAAACGCTAGAAATCAACATGTAGAAATTTGAAAATAAAATTGGTTTCAAGTCTATTTTTAGAGGTTGATTATTTGGCTTGTAAGAAAACAAAATCCTACTCTATTTTAAAAAGTAAGATTTTGCTTGATTAATTGGATTATTGAAACCGTTCAGTCATAAGCTTAAAATGGTCGATTACTTTCTGTTCATTTAGTTTCCCATTTTCGTTAGTCATGGCAGAAATATCATCTGATGTGATGCTTTTCAATATCTTTAATGCTGTTTCAGTATTTTTGGAATTTCTATTTTTGTTAAATTCGACAATTAAATACCGCTTGGAAATTTCGGTTTCCGCTATTCCTTTACCTTTACAGATTTCAATAAATTCATTGCCTACTTTCAAATTATGAGCAGGGATAATTTCTTTCTTAGTAGCTGTTCCTTTGTGGATAACGCCAGTACACAGAAGTGTAAAATCTCTTTTTGTCAGACTATACCCATTACAAAAAATATGGTTTAACGTTGATAAACAAAATCCTTTAGGATTTGATTCGGACTTTATCAATTCATTATATCTTTGTAGTAGTCCCTCATTAGGGTGTACGCTTGCTGCGCCTTTTACATAGTCTTCTTTTGACCATTCTTTTTTTGTACAATTGATTTCGTTACAGTATTCTGTAACCGTTTCGCTATTAACAAGTTTAACTTCAATAGCGGGGATTTCTATTAATTCTTTACTGTGTTCAGAAGCCCAATCATTATATTGGGATACAGCAAAAGTTCTGTGATGTCCATCTACAACTAAATAATAATTTTTGATTTCCTCCGGTTGGATTGTTTCACCATTGATATTTTGTAAAGTAATCACTCCTCGTTCCATAGCATTTTCTGCTTTTAAAACTTGAATTGGTTCACCCACTCTGTATCCCTTTTCTTGAATCTTTTCCTGAATAACTGCAACGTTTTTTAAATTCACATCCCTGTTGAAAGATGCAAAAGCTGCTTTTCTTTTTTCTTTGTTAGCAACAATGTTTACTTCTGTAACTGATTTTTGATTTTGATTATTTTTTTGCATTTTATTTTGCGCCTTAGTTTTAAGCAACTAACTACATTGTCAGTAATTTTTCTAAGACGATGCAAAATTCGATATTTAAATTTTCGTATCTATAGAGTAAAAAAAATCCCGCATCTACTCCCCCTAAATTGAGAAAGCAAATGCAGAACACAATATAAAAAAGAATATTACCAATAAGTATTATTTCTAGGCATATTTAACTTTTTGTTTTTATATTGTTTTAGCATACCTTTAAGTGTTTCATCGGATTTATCATATAATTCATTTCTGCTTATGCGGGTAAAATAAATAAGCCTTGAAATAAGCAGTTTTTTATTAAATGAAACAATGTCATGGTTCTTACTTTTAGCCTTAAAATGTTGATTCTTTTCAAAGAATTTTATAAATAGTTGTGCAAAGTACCATACATGAACTGAATTAGATTCTGTTGTCAATTCTTCATGGAAGGAAAATAAAATATTATTTTTCTTTGCACTTTTACATGCATTTGAAATAAACGATATTAAATTAAGGTCATTTGTTGAAAAATTCTTTCTACCATCAACCTCCAACCTTAGTGACATTACTTTTTTATTATCAACAATGTCTTTGTGATGAGTATTTATAGCTTCTATAAATTCATCAATTTGCAAATCTAAATCTATATGCTTATAGTTGTGAAAACAATAACTCTCACTAAAATCATAAGCGAATAAGATTAGAAACCAAAATTTTTCTGAATCAATTTTTAGTCCATCCAATGTAGATTGTATGTTTTTATTGTTAATGTAATCAGAATAATTGCACTTGATGGAAAGACCTCTTTTGTAATGTGAAAGAAAACCTATAACTGTATCTTCTACTGGATTTCTTTCAAACCTAAAGAAATTACTATCCGTAATTACTGTTTTGTTAGGCTCATTTTTTACTATTTCTACAACTTGATAAACGTAGTCCAATCTTTCTTTGTCTTGAGAAGATAAGGGGGTAGAAAATTCTTTAAGCATAATAAATTCATTAAAAATATTTTTACACAAAAATAGAAAAACCGCCTTACAATATTAAATGTAAGGTGGCTTATTTTCAAATCAAATTTTTCATTGCTTCATCTATTTGCGAATTTTCGAAGCTATCTAAATAGATCTGTGTTACTTTTTCGGAGCTGTGTCCCAGAGATTCGCTTATAATTGACGTTGCAACGCCTGAACGCTTTAAAACAGTAGCAAATGAATGTCGAGCAACATAAGTGGTCAAATCAATTGGAATTTTTAGTTCATTGCCTAAATCCTTTAATCGTTTATTAGTTTTCGTTATTACTTTGTGGATTCTGTTCGCTCTTTGCTGTTCTGTTATATGGTAGTCAAATAGAATAGGAAACAAAAATGCACTTTCTGAGTTTTGATATTTACTGATTAAATCCAATGCTTTGGGATGTAATGGTAATTTTATAAGCTTGCCTGTTTTCTTTCTGTTGTATATTAGCCTATTGTCTATGATATTTTTACTTGTAAGAAGTGCAATATCAACAAAATTAATTCCACCCATCAAATATGAGAAAGTAAAGATGTCAATTGATAATTGGATTTGATTATTGTCAGTTTTGAAATCAGTTATCTTTGAAACATCTGTTTTCAAAATAGCTCTTTTTGCTGTTTCTTCATGCAATTTTGAAACTTTGAAAATATGAAAGGGATAATGCTCTGGACTGACAAATTTTTCCGTTATTGCAATATTGTACATTGCCCTTAAAGTTCGGAATCTTATTCCAATTGTATTTTCAGCAATTCCCTCACTTCGTAACCAAATTTCGTATTTTCGTAACCAACTAACATCAATGTCAGAGAAATAAATGTTTAAGTGTTTATTGAATTTTAAAAGTGAGTTGTAAACCTGTTTGCATGATAGGGCGTAACCTTTTCTTTTCATTGCTTCTAGGCTTTCAATTTGGTGCAAAAACACTTGATCTACTGTTTGAAGTTTAAAAGGATTGTTTACTGAATCAATTAGCGAGTTAGTTGTGTAGTCCTTTTCTGTAGTGTTTAGTTCCAAAATCGTTTGAGTAAAAGCCTTTTTCTTTTCAGATATTAGCTGTTCAATTTGTTCTTTGTTTGGACAATTCCGCTTTGGTTTGTTCTTTGTAAAATCCCAATATAGCGGGTTTACTGATATTCCTAGGCTTTTGTAAGTCCTTTTTCCGCCTTTGCAGACGCAAATCATTAGCGGATTTTCTCCATTTGAAAGAGTTTTAGATTTGTAACATAGTACATTAACGCTTGCATTCATTTTGATTTTTGGTTTACATCTCAGTTTACAAGACAGTCGAAAATCAATAGAAAACAGCAAAGATTGATTGAAATAGATTGAGTAGGATATAAAACAAAAAACACCTAAACTGTTTAGTTTAAGTGTCTTTGTGTGGTACCACCAGGAATCGAACCGGGGACACAAGGATTTTCAGTCCTTTGCTCTACCAACTGAGCTATGGTACCATTTTCGCTTAGCGGGTGCAAATATACGGCGTTTTTTTGATTCTGCAAGGGGCTTTGTGAAATTCACCGAAAAAAGTTGGCTTGAGATGCGTTTATAGTACTCTAAAATGTTTATATTTAGTTTTTTGTTTGTAAATAAAAAAATGAAGAGAAAAGTCTAATTGTAAAACCCCAAAAATGGTGGATGGTATTTAATGCGGCTTGGATTTAATTTGATAGTCTCAATTTTGGAAGATGCTTTTTTAGAAATAAAAAAATAACTTTGGACTGTAAAATTTAGTATTATGTTTTAGCATGTATTTTCATTATTAGGAATTGGCGAGAGTGTTGAATGATTGAATTGATAATTTAGAAGAAAAATAGATATAATTAATGGCTATTGCCGCGAAAGCTCAATTCATTATTCATGTTTTTTGCGTATTTTTGCCATCCTAACTAAAAAAAGAAGTAAATTACGAATGAATAATATCCGCAATTTCTGTATTATTGCTCACATCGATCATGGGAAAAGTACCTTGGCCGATAGATTGTTAGAATATACTAACACTGTTGCTGGTAAAGAAATGCAAGCGCAGGTTCTTGACAATATGGATTTGGAGCGTGAACGGGGCATAACTATTAAGAGTCACGCTATCCAGATGAGTTATAAACTCGATGGAGAAGAATATGTGTTTAACTTGATTGATACTCCCGGGCATGTTGACTTTTCGTACGAAGTGTCGCGTTCTATTGCTGCTTGTGAAGGAGCTTTGCTAATCGTTGATGCAACCCAAGGAATTCAAGCTCAGACAATTTCGAATCTTTATATGGCTATCGAACATGATCTGGAGATTATCCCGATAATGAATAAGATGGATATGGATAATGCTATGCCCGAGGAAGTTGAGGATCAGATTGTAGAATTGTTGGGCTGTAAATCAGATGAAATTATTCGTGCCAGTGGTAAAACGGGCATGGGAGTTGCTGAAATTCTTGAAGCTATTGTACATCGTATTCCTGCTCCAAAAGGTGATCCTGAAGCTCCGTTGCAGTGTCTGATTTTTGATTCTGTTTTTAATTCGTTTCGGGGAATTATTGCTTACTTTAAAATAGTAAACGGTACTATCAATAAAGGTGATCTAGTAAAGTTTGTAAATACTGAGAAAGAATATTCGGCCGAGGAAATCGGAATTCTGAAGCTCGAGATGTCTCCGGCCAAAAGCCTGAGTGCTGGAAATGTGGGGTATATTATTTCCGGAATAAAAACATCGAAAGAAGTAAAAGTAGGCGATACTATTACGCATGTAAAACGCCCTTGCTCAAAATCGATTGAAGGTTTTCAGGAAGTAAAGCCTATGGTTTTTGCCGGAGTTTATCCAATAGAAACCGAAGATTTTGAAGATTTGCGTTCTTCTATTGAAAAGTTGCAACTGAATGATGCTTCTTTGACTTTTGAGGCTGAGTCGTCTGTGGCGCTAGGTTTTGGTTTTCGCTGTGGTTTCCTTGGTATGTTGCATATGGAAATTATTCAGGAACGCCTCGACCGTGAGTTTGATATGAATGTGATTACTACTGTTCCGAATGTTTCGTATAAAGTTTATACCAATAAAGGTGATCTGATCGAAGTCCATAATCCGTCTGGATTGCCTGATATTATGGCTATTGACAGAATTGAAGAGCCGTATATTCGTGCGTCTATCATCACTAGAACCGACTACATCGGGCAAATAATGACGCTTTGCCTCGGCAAGCGTGGAGAATTGGTGAAACAAAATTATATTTCAGGAAATCGAATGGAGCTACTATATGATTTACCGCTTGGTGAAATTGTATTCGATTTTTATGATCGTTTGAAAAGTATTTCAAAGGGTTATGCATCATTTGATTATCATATGAATGGATTTCGTCCGTCCAAATTAATTCGGTTAGATATTTTATTGAATGGTGAGCCTGTGGATGCCCTTTCATGTTTGATTCATGTTGATAATGCGGTTCCGCTGGGAAAACGGATGTGTGAGAAACTAAAAGAGCTCATTCCTCGTCAACAATTTGACATTGCGGTGCAAGCGGCTATCGGAGCTAAGATTATTTCGCGAGAGACAATTAAAGCTGTTCGTAAAGATGTAACAGCAAAATGCTATGGCGGTGATATTAGTCGTAAACGTAAATTACTAGAGAAACAGAAAAAGGGGAAGAAACGAATGAAACAGATAGGTAATGTTGAAGTTCCTCAGAAAGCTTTTTTAGAAGTGCTGAAATTAGATTAGATGACAATGTAAACAGATTGCGTTCGAGAATATTGATTCTGCAATCTGTTTTTTTGTTGTTCTAATATGTTGTTTTTCTGTGAAATATAGAATGGCATATTTTGAATATAAAAAATAGTTTTATTTGAAACTATTTTTTATGAACCGAATTTTAAAGTTTTTTATACATGAAATCACGTAAAAACGGAAATTATATGTGTACATTTGCGGCGTAAAATTTAGAAACTAATAAAAGTAATCAATTACCAAAACGCTATAAATCTATGTCAGAGTTAATTGGACATATTTCACAAATTATTGGCCCAGTGGTCGATGTCTTCTTTGATTTGAAGGGAAAAGATGAAGTGAAATTACCTGCCATTCACGATGCGTTGAGCATCGACTGTGGAAATGGGAAAGAACTGATTGTTGAAATTCAACAACACATTGGTGAAAATACGGTCCGTACGGTGGCCATGGATACTACTGATGGACTTCGTCGTGGCTTGAAAGCCGTGGCGTTGGGTGCCGCTATTTCTATGCCGGTTGGCAATCAGGTGAAGGGACGCTTGATGAACGTAATCGGTGATTCCATTGATGGTATGAAATTGTTGAATAAAAAAGGTGCTTATCCTATCCATCGCGAGCCCCCGAAGTTTGAAGATTTGACTACCAGTCAGGAAATTCTTTCGACAGGTATTAAGGTAATTGATTTACTTGAACCATATTCAAAAGGAGGTAAAATTGGCCTTTTTGGAGGTGCTGGCGTCGGTAAAACAGTTTTGATTCAAGAGCTAATTAATAATATTGCCAAAGGACATAATGGCTTTTCTGTGTTTGCTGGTGTCGGTGAGCGTACTCGTGAGGGTAACGATTTACTTCGTGAAATGATTGAATCGAATGTTATTCGTTATGGTGATGAGTTTAAGAAAAGCATGGAGGAAGGCAACTGGGATTTATCTAAGATTGACTATTCAGAAGTAGAAAAATCGCAAGTTACCTTGGTGTTCGGACAAATGAATGAACCTCCCGGAGCACGTTCTTCTGTGGCTCTTTCAGGTTTGACAGTAGCTGAATCTTTTCGAGATGGTGATGGCGAGGGTGCTGGACGTGATATCTTGTTTTTTATTGACAATATTTTCCGCTTCACACAGGCAGGTTCTGAAGTATCTGCTTTGCTTGGACGTATGCCTTCTGCAGTTGGTTACCAACCTACGTTAGCCAGTGAGATGGGAGCCATGCAGGAACGTATTACTTCAACGAAAAATGGTTCTATCACTTCTGTTCAGGCTGTATATGTGCCTGCTGATGATTTGACTGATCCAGCCCCGGCTACAACATTTTCACATTTAGATGCCACTACGGTGCTAAGCCGCAAAATATCTGAACTTGGAATTTTTCCTGCTGTTGATCCGTTGGAATCTACATCCCGAATTCTTGATCCGTTAGTTGTAGGTGAAGACCACTATAATACAGCTCAACGAGTAAAGCAAATTTTACAGAGAAATAAAGAACTTCAAGATATTATTTCCATTCTTGGTATGGAAGAATTGTCGGAAGAAGACCGTTTGGTTGTAACCCGTGCTCGTAAAGTGCAACGTTTCTTGTCGCAACCATTTTATATGGCTGCACAATTTACCGGACAACCCGGAGTGATGGTGTCAATTGAAGAGACTATTCGTGGATTTAAGATGATTTTGGATGGCGAGTTGGATTATCTTCCTGAAATGGCATTTTTAAGTGTTGGAACTATTGATGAAGCCATTGCAAAAGGTCAGAAATTAATTGAACAATCGAAAAAATAAGCACATGAAGCTTGAAATAATCACTCCAGAACAAATATTCTTTTCAGGTCAGGTGACTTCCGTGTCGTTACCCGGAACAAGAGGACTGTTTACGGTATGGGAAAATCATGCTCCACTTATTTCCTCCTTGGTAAAAGGTAAAATCAGTTTTACAGCTGATGAAAAAGAAACGGAGTTAAGTGTAGATAGTGGTTTTGCTGAGATAAGTAATAATATTGTTACTGTTTGTCTGGAACTAGTGAATGAAAAAGCTTAAACAACATTTAATCATTTTGCACACGACAGCGTTACTCTTAAGTGGCTGGGGTGGTTGGTGGTTGATGCAGGCGGTTTTTCCTGTTTATTATTTTGCGTGGTATCCGTATATTCCGGCTTTCTTTTTGGTTATTGGTATTATTTTTATTTCTGTTTTGGATAATGTGAGGAGAATGAATCTACGTAAGTCGGTGAATTTATACATGTTATTACGTTTTTCAAAAGTGCTTGCTAGTTTGATCTTTGCCGGTATTTATTTCTTTGCCGTAAAGGTTCAATTGCGTGAATTTGGTATTGTATTTATTTCATTTTATTTGTTATATCTCACTTTAGAAACCTATTATTTCTACTTAACAGAAAATGAAATTAAAAAGAATAAAGTAAATGAGTAGCTTCCATAAAATAATCAGTTTTATTGTCATTTCCCTGTTTCTGTTGGCTTCACCTGTTTCGGCCAATGCTCCGGCTTCTGCTGCAGCCCCGGAAAAAGAATCTTTTGATGTCAAGTCATTTATTCTTGAACATGTGGGCGATTCGTATACATGGCATGTAACTAAATGGGGTGACACCGAAATATCAGTTCCGCTTCCGGTTATTATATATAGTCAGACTACTGGATGGCATGTATTTTTATCTTCTGTTTTCCATGAAAAGACGGAATACGAAGGATTGTCTATTGCCTCTGATGGAAAATATAAAGGTAAAATTGTAGAAAGAGATGCAGTTGGAAATGAAATCCGTCCCTTCGATATTTCTATTACTAAGGTGGTGTTTGCATTATTGTTTAATAGTGTATTGCTGATAATTATTATAATGGCGGTTGCCCGATCTTATAAGAAAGATAACTTTGAATCCAAAAAAGGGTTTGTTGGATTTATGGAGTTGTTTATTATGAACATAAACGACGAGGTTATCAAACCTGGAATAGGGAAAGATTACAAACGATATGCTCCTTATTTGCTGACTGTTTTCTTCTTTGTTTTTATCAATAACTTAATGGGTTTAATTCCCATTTTCCCTGGAGGTGCAAATGTTACGGGTAACATAGCCATTACGTTTGTACTGGCAATTATAACCTTTATAATTGTCAATCTCTCCGGATCTAAAGAATATTGGAAAGATATATTTTGGCCCGAAGTTCCACTTTGGTTAAAGGCTCCTGTTCCGATCATGCCAGTCATTGAAATTGTAGGTGTGTTTACGAAGCCATTTGCATTGATGATTCGTCTTTTTGCCAATATGATAGCCGGACACTCTATTGTGTTGGGGTTAACCTGTCTGATTTTTGTTACAGTGAGCATGGGGCAGGCAATGAATACCAGTATGACAGTTGTTTCGGTTATTATGACTTTATTTATCAATATTGTTGAACTACTGGTTGCTTATATTCAGGCTTATATCTTTACTATGTTATCAGCAGTGTTTATTGGATTGGCAAGGATTGAGCCGCATCATGCTCCTGAAAAAGTAAAAGAATAAAATAGAAATATCAGTTTCTTAAGATGCATTTTAGCAGATAAGAACTGGAAGATCTTATTATAAAATAAAATTATTATAAACTTAGTTTTTAATCTCCTGCGCGGGTTTAAGAACGTAAATATTAAAATTATGTTACTGACAATTTTATTACAAGCAGCCGCCGGTGCTGCAGGTTTGGGGAAATTAGGTGCTGGTATTGGTGCAGGTCTTGCAGCCATTGGAGCTGGTATTGGGATTGGACAAATTGGTGGCTCTGCCATGGATGGAATTGCCCGTCAGCCCGAGATAGCTGGTGATATTCGTATGAATATGATTATTGCTGCTGCTCTTGTTGAAGGTGTTGCCTTATTCGCCGTTGTAGTTTGCGGATTTATTCTTTAATTTTAGTTCAAAGTAAAAGATCTAAAAGTCTGTTGATGTAAAATTGATTGACAATTGTTAATTGCCAATTATAAATTTATGAATTATGTCGTTATTATTGCCTGATTCCGGTTTGTTATTCTGGATGCTTCTTTCATTCGGAATAGTTGCTTTTATCCTTGTAAAATATGGTTTTCCAGTTATTATTAAGATGGTGGAAAGTCGTAAAACGTACATTGATGAGTCATTACTTGTGGCTAAACAAGCCTATGAGCAAATGGCTGTTGTAAAAGCCGAAGGTGAAATTATTGTGGAAGATGCACGTCGGGAACAGGTTAAAATTATGAACGATGCAGCTCAGACCCGTGATTTGTTGATTAAAGATGCCAAAGAAAAGGCTGGTCTCGAAGCTGTAAAGTTGATAGCAGAAGCCAGAAAACAAATTCTGATTGAAAAAGAAGATGCAATTCGTGATATTCGTCGCCAGGTGGCCGAGTTATCCGTTGATATTGCAGAAAAAGTTCTTCGCGGACAATTGGAAAAGAAAGATGAGCAAATGGATATGATTAACCGCTTGCTCGACGAAATCAATATTTCTAAATCATAATCCTTCATGAATACAGGACTCATACCGGTTCGTTATGCTACTGCTTTATTGGATTTTGCCAATGTAAGCGGGGATCAGGATCGTGTTTATAACGAGATAAGAGCTGTTTCTCAGAGCTATTCTCAATTCAATGAACTGAGAACAGTACTTGATAATCCCGTGTTGGCAAAAGGCGAGAAGCGAAAAATAATTATTCTTTCGGCTGGAGGCAATGTTAGTCGGCCATTCGAAAGATTTGTGGATTTGTTGTTGGAGAATAATCGTGAATTTCATTTGCTTTCTATTGCGTTGAAATACATTGATCTGTTTAGAAAACAGAAGAATATTCATTACGGAAAGTTGACTACAGTTTCATCGGTTGATGATGCTGTTGAAAAACGATTGATAGCCATGGTTGAAAATACCACCGGAGGAAGTATAGAGATGGAGAAAATAATTGATCCTGATATTTTGGGTGGGTTTATGTTCGAAGTGGATTTTGTACGCTGGGATGCCAGTATCTCAGGTCAACTGCGCAGGATTAAGAAAGATTATATTGAGAGAAATAAAAAAGTCGTGTAAACAATTAATAATTAGAAATGAACAATTAATAATTGCACTTATCAAGACTATAGATTTTAAATGATAAATCTTGAGTAATGCTTTTATAGAATAATAAATTGTGAATTATTAATTATAAATTATTAATTAAATAAGAGATGTCTGATAATATTAAGGTGAGCGAAGTATCTGAAATACTTCGGATGCAACTCGAAGGAATTGACACCAGTGTTCAGTTTGACGAGGTCGGCACTGTGCTGCAGGTTAGCGATGGTGTGGTTCGTATATATGGATTGCGCAATGCTGAAGCCAATGAATTGTTGGAGTTTGAGAACGGAATCAAAGCCATCGTGATGAATTTGGAAGAAGATAATGTTGGAGCTGTATTGCTTGGACCTACCAGCCAGATAAAAGAAGGGTATACTGTAAAACGAACTAAGCGTGTTGCTTCTATCAATGTTGGTGAAGGAATGCTTGGGCGCGTTATTAATCCGCTTGGCGAACCTCTGGATGGAAAAGGAAAAGTATCTGGTGAAATGATAGAAATGCCTCTCGAACGTAAAGCTCCCGGCGTAATTTACAGACAACCGGTGAATCAGCCTCTTCAAACGGGCCTGAAAGCTGTAGATGCTATGATTCCAATCGGACGCGGACAACGTGAGTTGATCATCGGTGACCGTCAGACAGGTAAAACGAGTGTTGCAATTGATGCAATTATCAACCAAAAAGCAAACTTTGACGCAGGTGATCCTGTGTATTGTATTTATGTAGCTATTGGCCAGAAAGGTTCTACCGTTGCTTCTATTTTAAATACTTTGGAGGAACACGGTGCTATGGAATATACAGTAATTGTATCTGCCACAGCTTCAGATCCTGCTGCCTTACAATATTATGCCCCATTTGCCGGCGCATCTATCGGCGAATTTTTCCGCGACACCGGTCGTCATGCTTTGGTTGTTTATGATGATTTATCGAAACAGGCTGTGGCTTATCGTGAGGTTTCGTTGATTCTGCGTCGTCCTTCAGGTCGTGAGGCTTACCCCGGAGATATATTTTACTTACACTCTCGTTTGCTCGAACGTGCTGCTCGTGTGATTTCTCAACAGGAAGTGGCCGAACAGATGAATGATTTACCCGAAAGTTTAAAGGGAAGAGTGAAAGGTGGTGGCTCATTAACTGCTTTGCCTATTATTGAAACTCAAGCTGGTGATGTTTCTGCTTATATTCCAACGAATGTGATTTCAATCACCGATGGTCAGATTTTCCTTGATACTGACTTATTCAATCAGGGTAATCGCCCGGCTATTAATGTAGGTATCTCAGTTTCGCGTGTAGGTGGTAATGCTCAGATCAAAGCTATGAAAAAAGTAGCCGGTACATTGAAAATGGATCAGGCACAATTCCGCGAGCTAGAAGCATTTACAAAGTTTGGTGGCGATATGGATCCTGTAACTGCCATGACCATTGATAAAGGGCAAAAAAATACCCGTTTGCTTGTTCAGCCTTTACACGAAACCTTGTCGGTTGAAAAACAAGTGGCAGTTCTGTATTGTGGAACACACGGTTTGCTTGCTAATGTACCTTTGACCAAGGTTCAGGAATTTCAAAAGGAATTTTTGATGGTTCTGGAATTATCTCATCAGGCCGATGTGTTTGATGTTTTGAAAAAAGGAATTATCAACGATGAGGTGACTACTATTATTGAAAAGGTTGCCGCAGAAGTAGCAAAAAGAATTTCAGTAACTAAATAAGTAGTTACAAGTAAATAGCTACAAGTTACAAGATTGTTTATCTGGATTTTGCTTTCAAAAAACAGATCATTAAATAGTATTACTTTGTAGTTAGCTTTCTGAGTTTTCCAAGGAGGACTTAAATGCTTTGTATTTAATTGTGAATTATGCATTCTTAATTATGCATTAAAAATATGGCTTCATTAAAGGAAATAAAATCGCGTATTCAGTCAGTCCAGTCGACTCAGAAGATCACATCGGCAAT
>Ga0302170_10000011_pt1 | contig 61265 bp, 38 predicted proteins | sample I_Fen_N2_1_FD_193492 | JGI IMG/M metagenome (GOLD analysis project Ga0302170, IMG submission 193492) | Peat permafrost microbial communities from Stordalen Mire near Abisko, Sweden - I_Fen_N2_1 | ecosystem: Environmental > Terrestrial > Soil > Wetlands > Permafrost | place: Sweden: Abisko...
AATCCATATAACTTCATATTTAGCAACACTTTATTCGCGTTTTTGTTTGTTTCAACATTAAAAAGGAAGTAAACAACAAACGTTTGCACTTAGAATTATCAGGATATAAGAGACAAAATTGCTTGACTCCGAGAATTTCTATTAACTTCGTATTCTTTTTTTGATCGTATATTTGTATTATAAAATATCCGGTTCGTTTGTAGTCAAAACGATATACATCTGCATTATAATCTAGAACAAAACGATGTTGAAGGTTTACTTATTTTTCAGCACACAATTTTACAATAACAAAATAGCACATATAATTTATGAAAAAAATTCTGGTTCCACTGGTCTGTTTAATGTTGTTTCCTGTATCTATCTGGGCGGACACTTCGGTTTCGATAGGTAATCTGAAAACATTTAAACAAGAGAATAACCTGATTTCTATTGAGGCCGACAATGCAGTTGTTCAAATTACGGCCTTCCGGGATGATATTGTACGGGTAAGAGCATATAAAGAAAAACCTTTACGTTCGTTTTCGTACGCTGTAGACAAACAAGCAATCGGCAAGTTTGCGTCAGTTACAGATGAAGGCACCAAGTTGGTACTTAAAACTACGGCTTTAAAAATTGAGATCACAAAATCTCCTATTCGCATCAGCTTCTACACGCTCGATGGCAAACTACTTAATGCCGATGATCCTAGGTTTGGCATAACATGGCTTGGCAGTGACGTAAACTGCTATAAACAATTGTTCGATGACGAAAAATTCATTGGACTGGGCGAAAAAACGGGTCCTCTAAACAAACGAGGCATGGCATACGAAAACTGGAACTCGGATGTTCCGGCTTACGCGCTAGACAAAGACCCGCTTTACGCTACCATTCCATTTTACATAGGAACTCACGATGATAAAACCTATGGAATTTTCTTTGATAACTCCTACAAAAGCACCTTTAGTTTCGGAGCATCAACCGATGATGAGATGTCTCATTTTGGTGCCGTAGGAGGTGAAATGGATTACTATTTCTTTGCAGGTAATTCGGTTCGCAATGTCATTGAACAATACACATGGTTAACCGGTCGCCCTAAACTGCCACCACTTTGGAGCTTAGGCTACCAACAGTGCCGCTACAGCTATTACCCCGACAAAGAGTTATTAAGCGTTGCACAAACGTTCCGCGATAAGAAATTTCCATGCGATGTTCTTTATCTCGACATCCATTATATGGACAACTACAAAGTATTCACTTGGAATCCGGAACGTTATCCGCAACCGGAACAGATGATAAACACGCTGAAAGGCCTGCATTTTCACCTTGCAGTGATTGTAGATCCGGGTCTTAAAGTAGAAAAGGGTTATTCGGCTTATGATGAAGGAATCCGGAATAAGTACTTTCTTTCTTATCCAAACGGGCAGCCGTATGTTGGGAAAGTTTGGCCTGGTCGTTCGCATTTCCCTGATTTTACACGTCCTGAAGTTCGTGCATGGTGGGGCGAAAAATTCTCTGCACTCACCAGCAAAGGAGTTGAGGGATTCTGGAATGACATGAACGAACCTGCAACCTGGGGACAAAAAATTCCGGATATAGTTGAATTTGGATTCGAAGGAAATAAAACAACCATAAAGGAAGGGCATAACATTTTCGGAATGCAAATGGTACGCTCTACTTACGAAGGTACTAAAAAATTGATGGATGGTCGTCGTCCGCTCACTATTACCAGAGCTACTTATTCTGGTGGGCAACGCTACTCAACCATCTGGACCGGGGATAACTTTGCTTCCGACGATCATATGTTGTTGGGTGCAAAATTAGTGGCTAACTTAGGTTTGGCCGGATTTTCATTTTCGGGTCCTGATGTAGGTGGGTTTATCGGCGAACCAAGTAAAGAACTTATGGTTCGCTGGATGTCACTCGGGGCATTTACTCCGTTTTATCGCAATCACAGTGCAGCAGATATGAACTATCGTGAACCATGGGTTTTGCCTAAAGACTATCAAGACATTGTGCGCAATTACCTGAACCTACGTTACCAATTGATGCCATACATTTATTCTAATGCACTACTTGCGTCCAGAACCGGATTACCAATTGTTCGTACACTGGCTATTGACTATACAAACGATGATAATGTTTTCGAAAAAGATTTTGAGAATCAATATATGTTTGGCGATGGGTTGTTGGTTTGTCCCGCACGCAGCACCGACAGCTACACCCGTGTATACTTACCGGCAGGCCGTTGGTATCGTTTTTCAAACGACGAAGTTTATGAAGGAGAACAAGATTATCACGTACCATCTCCGTTGAGCGACTTACCGGTATTTGCCCGCGAAGGAGCAATTATTCCGATGCAAAACACGGTTCAAAACACAACCGAAAGTGCCGGTGACACCTTGAAACTGCATGTATTTGCAGGATCAAAAGCTACACAACTGCTTTATTACGAAGATGACGGAACAACTTACGAATACGAAAAAGGAACATCCTACGAACGTCAAATCAATTTTGATCCGATTAAGAAAGAACTCAGTATCTCGGACAAAAAAGGAAGTTTCGCCGGACGATTCAAAAAAGTGTGCCTTATTTTACACGGTTTTGAGCCTATCAGCTCGTTACAAAACGGAGCTACAGAACTTAAAATTACAGATAATAAAAAAATACAAACTACTGTTTTTGATTGGAGCGATTCGGCAATCAACTTAAAATGGAAAAACCAGAAGAAGAAATAAATTAAAGCTATTCGGCTAATGTGTAATCAGAAAATGGGAATAGTGTACAGCTATTCCCATTTTTGTTGGAATTGCCAATCAGGTATACCTGAAAGTAACTCCTGGATAACATTAAAAAAAACGGGTAAATAATACATCATGAAACGCAACAGAACTATCATTTTTCCTTTTAGTCTTATCGTACTTTATTCGACATTGGAATTTGCTAATGCCGAAAATAAACAAGCGGAAATGTTAGATCGAATGAAAATTTCAGTTTCAGCAGTAGCTAATCGTCCTGTTTCATTCACAAACAAGGAAGATGCTTATTATTACACACAAACTCATCTGAATAATCACCCAGAATGGGCGTGGTTCGAAGGCCTCAATATTGCCAAAAACAGAATCTTCAGCGGCTATCAATTATTCGTTGGCAATAAGAAACTCGATACGCAACAGGCTGAAGCCAGTGTTTATCCATACAAGCTTGTTCGTTCATATCCGGCAAAATATGTGGAAGAACTGCAACTGATTGATTATAAAAATATCATTGACGTTAGTTTGAACGGAACAAACGAGCGGATTGGTATTACCTTAAAAGGAGAGAAAGTCCATTATCTTTCATCGAAAAACAATCTGGCATTTTATTCTTCGAATGAAGGAAATTATGTAATAGCGGTTGGTCCGAAGATGCCTGTTCCAATTGAAATAAAAGGGGATATCGTTTATGTTTCAGCCAAATCAACAGGTTTCTTTATTGCTGTAGGAAAAACAGAATCAGAAGCTGCTACTCTTTTAAGCGAAACCCATCCGGTAATCGGGAAATTGGAAAAAGAGCGTGTTCAGCGGATGGAGAATTACCTTGCCAGCAATACGTACTTCGTAAGCAACGACGACTCGCTGACATTGGCCATGAACTGGATTCAGTCTACCATGGACCAGTTGGTCACCAGGCAGCAGGGCAATGGAATATATGCCGGATTACCCTGGTTTAACGAGTACTGGGGCCGGGATGAATTCATCTCGTTTCCGGGAGCTGTGCTTATTACCGGTCAGTTCGAAACCGCCCGCAAAATTCTAAAGTCGTTTGCCGAGTATCAAAATGCCGATAAGAATTCCAAATTCTTCGGGCGGGTTCCCAATATCGTTAATCCGCAAAATATCGATTATCATACCACCGACGGAACACCGCGGTTTATCATTGAATTACTGGATTACGTCAAGTATTCGGGTGACATAAGCCTGATCAAAGAGCTATATTCCAATATTCAAAACAGCATTGAAGGGTCTGTAAAAAACTGGATGGATGATAAAGGATATTTGTTGCACGCCGACAATGAAACCTGGATGGATGCACGCGATGCCAATCTTGTTTCATACACCCCGCGCAGTTCAAGGGCAAATGACATTCAGGCGCTTTGGTATCAGCAGCTATGCGCCGGAGTTTATTTTGCCCGCTTCATGAACGACACAGCAGACATGCAGAAGTGGCAGGCTATTGCTGATAAAGTGAAATCGAACTTCGAGAAAGATTATCGCGACGATAAACATGATTATCTGGCGGATTTCCTTAGTCAGGAAAACAAAGCCGATTTTACACTTCGTCCCAATCAACTTTATACGTTGGATTTAGTATCCGATGAAACATTCAGGTGGCAAGTAACCCGCAAGTCGTGGGAAGAGTTGGTTTATCCTTGGGGTGTTGCTTCGCTCAATCGTCAGGACAAACTCTTTCATCCTTTTCACCTGAGCCCCGAAAATTATCACAAAGATGCCGCCTATCATCGCGGAACCATCTGGTTATGGAATAATGGCATGGCCATGCAACGAATGATTGAAGCTGGGCAAATTGAAACCGCCTATAAATTATTTAAAAACATGAATCGCCAGGCATTGACCATGGGGGTTGTGGGTGGACTGAGCGAAAATATGGATGCTTATCCTCACGAAGGAAAAAACTGGCCTAAACTGACCGGGACCTATCTGCAAGCCTGGTCCGATGCCGAACACATTCGGGTGTGGTACCAGTATTTTCTGGGTATCCGTCCGGACATGATAAAGAATAGCCTTACATTGGCGCCACGTATTCCTGCTGAAATTAAACATCTTGATTATAACTTTACGATAGGAAACAGTTTGATCCGGGCAAGTTATGCTTCGGGAAAAACGACAACGTACCGATATCAGTTTGAAAAAGTAAACCCTACGGTTGAAATAGATGTTTTTCCGTATGAAATAAAGCAGGTTCCGATTCCGGAAAATACAACCCTACAGCTTGAAGCAAACGGTAGAGAATTAAACATAACGATTCTCGACAAGCAAGGCAAAGCAGTTTATCGAACACGGTCGACCGAATCAGCATCACGACTGGCAAAGCAAAAAGAATGTAATCTATTTATGAATAACGTTCAGTTTGCTCATCCTATAGGATTGGAAAACCATCCGGTTATAAAGACTCATTAAACAACTAAAAAACAATTAATCACCATTCTATTGAAACACTACTAATCTATTGAAAAAAGCGTCATATACAACTGGCAGATAAAAAAGTGATGGCGATCAATTAAATTTGACCGCCATCACTTTATCTTATACGCAAGCATCTATTTTATTTCCATCTAGCTGCCTTACCATGCAAACTTTTCTTCTTGAATGTAAGAATATACAAACTTAGCAGTGGAAGATAAATATCAAAAAGCAGCAAGGTAAACAGATACTTACGTCCACCAAAATACTTAGACGAACGGTTTATAACACAAAGCTGAATAATGATACGTGCCAGAAATAAAACTCCGGCAGCTATCTGTATTATAAGACCACCAAATACCAATGCTGCAATAAACGATAGATAAAACAGCCCGCGTGTTATTGGTTCGAGACTTAGTCTGAATTTACTGGACCCTTTATAATAAGATGATACTGACAAATGGCGCTGTTTTTGATAAAGCCAACCTCTGAATGTTGCATTAGGTTCCGACCAGGTAATGCTATCTGGAGAAATTTCAACTCGTGTATTTCTGGAATTACTGGCTTTATTTACCATCAAATCATCGTCACCTGAACTCAAACCCAGAGTCGCAGCAAATCCTTTCTGAGCGAAAAAGGTTTCTTTCCGGTAAGCTAAATTACGCCCTACTCCCATGTAAGGCTTACGAGCAGCAGCCATTCCCAAATACTGTAAAGCAATAAACAATGTGTCGTAAGTGATCAGCTTGTTTAAAAGCCCTTTCTTTTCAATATAGGCACCATAGCCCAAGATAAATTCAGTTTCAGGAGTAAAATTACGAACCATCCGTGCAATCCAGCATTTATCTTCAGGCATACAATCTGCATCCGTAAAAAGCAGCAAATCATTTTTTGCTGCCTTAATACCCAATGTCAGTCCTAGTTTTTTAGTACTCACATTATTTGCTCCTACGGGGACAAAAGTTGTACGTAGATTTGAATATTCAACTGATAGATCGTTCAGCAAATTTTCGGTATCATCAGTAGAACCATCATTGATAACAATGACTTCAAAATCCGGATACTCTTGCTGAAGAACAAAAGGAAGAAACTGACGCAGATTTTCCGATTCATCCTTAGCACAAATAATTACCGAAACAGGTGGCTGTTCTGTTTGAAAAGAGATTTTACCTTTCTTGATTTTAGTGCGGAGATGTAAAACTCCATTCAAATATCTGATATAAAAATACAGTTGATATAAAAAGACTAAAAGCAATAACCCGAAAGCTATCAGTTCTATCAAGGAAAAAGAAAATCCGTAAAATTCCATTATGTCAAGTTATCAATAAACAGTTATCTACGAGCTAATTCGTCAGATGTATATGCTTTTGGCAATTTACGCAAGTTGTACTGCGATGCCATAATCTCACCATAAGCCCCAGCCGAACGCAAAGCAATCAGGTCACCGCGCTTGGTTTGATTCAAAACAAATCCTTTTGCAAAAGTATCAGACGACTCGCAAATAGGTCCAACCACATCGTATTCTTCTGTTGGAAGTTCTGAACTTAAGTTTTCAATATGATGGTAAGCCTGATACAACGCCGGACGGATTAAGTCGGTAAAGCCGGCATCCAGAATGGCAAACTTTTTAGAACTTCCCTGTTTTACATACAATACTTTCGAAATCAAACTACCGCACTGAGCCACGACGGCACGTCCCAATTCGAAATGCAAAGTCTGATTCGGTTGAAGTTGCAAATGATCACGGAAAATTTTGAAATAAGCTCCAAAATCAGGAATCGGAAAATGATTCGGGTGTTCGTAATTAATACCAAGACCACCACCTACATTAATATGTTCAAGTACAACCTTGCGTGATAAGAAATATTCCTGTAACTCATTAATACGAACACATAAGCCCTGAAATGAGGTCAGATCGGTAATTTGAGAGCCAATATGAAAATGAATACCAATGAGTTTTACATTTGCCAATGTAGGAAACAGACCAATAACCTGATCCAGATCCGACATATTGATGCCAAACTTATTTTCGCTCAATCCCGTGGTAATATAATGATGCGTGTGAGCACTTACATTCGGATTGATACGAAGAGCTACTTTAGCTACCTTAGCTTTTGCAGCAGCCAATTCATTGATTACTTCCAGCTCAGGGATTGATTCTACATTAAAGCAGAAAATATCATTATCCAAACCCAAGTTGATTTCCCAGTCAGCCTTACCAACACCGGCAAAAACGACTTTAGACGGAGATATTCCAGCGTCAATAGCAGCCTGAACTTCACCTCCGCTAACGCAGTCAGCACCAAGTCCAGCATTTTTGATCACTGCCAAAACACTGGGGTTTACATTCGCCTTCATGGCATAATGCACATGAAAGTTACAATTCTGAGTTTGTGTATTTATTTCGTCCAACGTTTTACGTAACACATCCAGATCATAGTAATAAAATGGAGTTTGAATTTCGTTGAATTTTTGTATCGGATAATTTGCTTTTATCATAAAATAGTTACGAGTGTTTTAGTTACAAGTTACAGACACGCTGTTAAGAGCGACCCGGTGTAACAAGACTTGGATTCAAATAGTTGAAGAGAATTTATTATCAATTAAACAGTGCTGCGCTTAATGCATTCAGAGCACGTTTTTTATCTTCAGCTTTAATTAAGAAAGAGATATTGTAGTTACTTCCTCCGTAAGAAATCATACGAACAGGAATTTCACTCATGGCACCAACTACTTTGGCCTGAAATCCAACATTTTCGAAATTCATATCACCGACAACACAAATAATAACCATGTCTTTATCAACAGTTACCGTTCCGAATTTCTTCAGATCGTTTACGATTTCATCCAACCGCTTTGCATTATCTACGGAAACAGAAACACCGACTTCCGAAGTAGTTACCATATCAATTGGAGTCTGGTACGATTCAAAGATTTCGAATACTTTACGTAAGAAACCATGAGCCAACAGCATACGTCCCGATTTGATTTTGATAGCCGTAATTCCGTCTTTTGCTGCTACTGCTTCAATTTTTCCTTTTTTACTTTGAGTAGAAATCAAGGTTCCATGTGCCTTTGGCTCCATGGTATTCAGCAGGCGAACCGGAATATTATTAAGTTTGGCTGGCAAGATACAAGTGGGATGAAGAATTTTAGCTCCAAAATAAGCTAACTCTGCAGCCTCTTCGAAATGCAAAATAGGAACAGGTCTGGTGCCTTCAACAAAACGAGGATCATTGTTGTGCATCCCGTCAATATCTGTCCATATTTGAATTTCATCGGCTTTTATCGCAGCGCCAACCAGCGAAGCAGTGTAATCACTACCACCGCGTTGCAAGTTATCTATCTCACCATAAAAATTGCGACAGATAAATCCTTGGGTAATATAAATTGTGTTGCCGGGCTGTTCTGAAAGCTGAATAGCCAGATTTTCGGCGATGTAAGTTGTATCGGGCTCTGAGTTTTTATCTATACGCATATATTCCAGTGCTGGAAGTAAAGCACTCTTTTCACCCATTTCATTCAGATAAAGTTGAAAAATAGTGGTAGAGAGCAGTTCGCCTTGCGCCAAAATAGCTTTTTCTTCGAACAAGGTAAAAACCGATTTAGAAAAAGGACGAAGGTATTCAAAAAGCGATTTTACGATTGTTTTTGCTTCGGATTTAGCTTCATCAGTTGTATATAATTCATCAATCACATTGGAGTATTTCTGTTCCAAAGCATTAACACGTTCTAAAGCACCCGATGTATTATTCTTGTAAAAATAATCTGCAATTTCCACCAAGCTATTTGTTGTTCCCGACATAGCCGATAAAACAACTATTTTCTGTTCTCCATCACATATCAGCTTAGCAACATCTCTCATACGGGCGGCTGAACCTACGGACGTTCCACCGAATTTTAATACTTTCATTTCTTTCGTGTTAATTGTATACTGTACAAAATAAAATTAGCCACAAAAGTAATATTTTTTTCTCAATAATTTTCCATTTGATATTTCGATAATTTCCGCTACATTTGCAAAAAAAAGGATTCAATTCATGAGAAAAAGGATAGTTTTAATATTCTTGTCATTTTTCTGCATAAGTATGTGCACTTATGGCATCGACGCATGGATCCGAATCAACCAACTTGGCTACCTGCCCGGCGCTCAAAAGAAAGCTACATTAATCAGCGAATCTGAGCTAACAATCAAACAATTCACAATTTACGATGCGCTTACCAATCAGGAATTAGGAACCTTCAATTCGGTCACATCGCATGGTGAATTTGAAAATTTCAAAAGTACCTATACTCTCGACTTCTCTTCATTTAAGCTGCAGGGTGCTTTTTATATAAAAGCCGATTTAATCTATTCACCGACAATATATATAAATAAAAACATTTATCAGGGTACTGCCGATTTTGTATTGAACTTCTTGCGATTACAACGCAATGGTTATGACCCTGATCTTTATTCTGAATCTCATCAATACAACACCTACGAAGCAACTGACGATATTTCAAAAAAAACAACAGAAGTAACAACAGAATCAACTCTTTCAGCCGATACAAAGTTAAAGTATGCCAGATTAGGCATTCAGATTGAACCTGCTACGCCACCCATAAAACCGCGATCGATAGATGTTAGGGGTGGATGGCTCGAAGCTACAAATTATCTACAATACGGAGCCACCTCAGCCAATGCCATTTTTCAACTGTTATTTGCCTACCAACTAAATCCAACGGCTTTTGAAGATAAGTATGATGCCAACGGTTATACTAAATCCAACGACATTCCGGACATCCTTGACGAAGCTAAATGGGGTTTAGACTGGCTACTGAAAATGTATCCGAATAGAGATGTTTTATATCATCAAATAGCCAATGATTTAGATCATGGTTGGTGCAATGCAAACACAGAAGAAAAAGCGGATAATGACCCGGAAGCCCCCATTAATCGACCTGTATATGTAGCTACAGGAAAACCGCAAGGTTCATTCGAATATAAAAACAACAGTAATGGTATTGCGTCTATCGCAGGAAAATATTCTTCAGCTTTTAGCTTAGGAGCCGAGTTATTGGGCAATTACTATCCATCTTTTGCCGATAGTTTAAAATCTAAAGCCATAGAAGTATACGAATACGGCAAAGAAAATCCCGGAGTTTGCCAGTCTGTTCCGGGAAAGTCACCTTATTTCTTCGAAGAAGAAAACTGGAAAGATGATATGGAGTTGGCCGCTGCCCAGCTATACCGACTCACCTTTGATGGAAACTATTTGAAAGAAGCTGCTGACTTCGGACGGATAGAACCGGTATCACCGTGGATGTGCTCTGACACTGCCAGTTTTCATCAATGGTATCCATACATCAATTTAGGGCATTATGTGATTGCAAATGTCGAAAATCCGGCTTACCGGAAAGAATTTCTGCAAAACATGCTCAACGGCATCCAACGAATGAATATTTCGGCAGCCGACAATCCTTTTAATGTGGCCGTCCCTATGGTGCTGGGCTCAAATAATATGATTACTGCTTTAGCCAGTCAATGTAGGTTATACCGGACAATGACGGGCGACTCCACTTATATAAATCTGGAAACATCCTCAGTCGATTGGCTTTTCGGACGAAACCCATGGGGAATGAGTATGATTATCGGATTGCCAAAATTAGGCGTTTATCCGTCCGACCCACATTCCTCTTTATCACACAGCAGTCATATTCCACTTTTGGGTGCATTAATCAATGGCCCTGTGAATGCAGGCACTTTCAATACATTAATTGGAGCACATCTATCGAAAGAAGATATGTACGATCAGGTACAATCAGACTGGGCAGTTTACCACGACGATTATGCTGACTATACCACCAACGAACCCACCATTGATGGTACAGCGGCTCTGACCTATCTGCTATCGTGTAAACAGCTAGAAGCAGCTTCTGAGAAAACAACAGACAACAACCAATACAAGTTCGGAGGAATAACGACTACTGATATGAGTAAAAAACAACTCTCACTAGTATTTGCAGGAGATGAATTTACCGATGGAGCCAAGACTATTTTAAGCACACTCAAGAACCTCAAGATTAAAGCCTCTTTCTTTTTTACCGGAGATTTTTACAGAAACAACAAAAACAAATCGTTGATTGAAGAAATACAAAAAGAAGGATATTATCTGGGAGCACATTCTGATAAGAACTTGCTGTATTTTTCGCTGGAAAAACGGGATTCAACATTAGTGAATAAAAACGAGTTTCTGAATGATCTGAAAGCCAACTATACAGAAATGGAAAAGTTTGGCATCAATAAAAACCAAGCTCCGTTTTTTCTTCCGCCACACGAGTGGTATAACGATCTGATTAGTCAATGGTGCAATGAGTTTGGATTGCAACTAATAAGCCCAACTCCAAAAACGTTATCCAATACCGATATCAGCATTCCCGAAATGCGTGATAACTACTATTCGAGCAATGAGATATACAATAACATTATAGAAATTGAGTCAGAACAAGGGCTTAACGGATATATACTGGTATTTCATCTGGGTTCAGACAGTAAGCGGAAAGACAAATTTTATCCGAAGTTAAATACCTTACTGACAAAAATAAAATCAGCCGGATATGAATTTGTGGATTTATACAGAGCTACCAACACACAGAATAACAGTATTATTTCCACTGCTAAAAAACAAAAAAGGAAGAACTAAGTTAGTCCTTCCTTTTCAATGCATTTTAGTAAGGGTGGAGGACGGGTCTCGAACCCGCGACCTTCTGAACCACAATCAGACGCTCTAACCAACTGAGCTACGACCACCGTGTTTTGCGAGTGCAAAGATAATACAGCTGTTGAACTTGTGCAACTATTTTTTTTGAAAAATCCAGGTATTTTTCCAATAAACTAACTACCAATGATTAAAAACTAAAATTAAATGAAATATTATATCGCTAACCCGGATTTAGACCTTCAAATTGCTGAAATAAGGCAAAAAATACGCCTTTCGATGAACGGAATCATCTCCGATCAGATGTCCCAAAATGGGATTTTCTACAAAAAGAACTATGGCGTTGACATACCCCGCATCAAAGAAATCACCAAATCCTACATTCCGAATCATGATTTAGCCCAACGACTATGGAATTTGCAAATCCGCGAAACAATGATCATGGCTACGTTGTTGGAACCATTAGAAAAATTTTCCGAAGAGATGGCACAAAATTGGGTGAAGACGTTTAACCAGATTGAAATCGTGGAACAAGCTGGCATGAATCTGTTCAGCAAGCTCCCTTTTGCAACTACACTCAGCATCAAGTGGGTCAATTCACCAGAAATCTGGATACAAATCAGCGGTTATATTGTGGCTGCTCGAATGGTTGATACGTTTAATCAAGTTGAAACAACAGAGCTCGTTCACAGAGCCATAGAGTTGTCGGAAATAAATGAATTACATCTGTACAAGGCTATAGCACTTTATCTTAGTCGGTATTGCAGAAGAGACAAAGAAACAGCAACTTACATTCTGAAAGAAATAGAGTCGTTTTCGCAGAGTTTATTAATAAGTCAACAATATATTTACAATGAAGTGCAACAAGAAATATTATTTTTAAATATTTTATAGCAAAGAAACAAGCTAAAAGTTGTACTTTTGTTCGTCACATTCATATTAAATGAAAGAAGAAGTTTCATACGAATCGATTAAGGAGGCTTTCACCGAATATATCAAAAAGCATAAACATAGGAAAACACCCGAACGCTATGCTATTTTGGAAAAAATATATTCGTACGAAGGCCATTTTAATGCTGATATTCTGTATAATGCAATGAAATCTGAATATAGGGTCAGTCTGGCAACTATTTATAATACACTCGAGCTTTTAATAGAGTGTAAATTGATTATTAAGCACCAGATCGGAGGTCAATTTGCTCAATACGAAAAAACTTTTGGGAATAATACGCATCATCATCTGATTTGTACTAATTGCGGAAAAGTGAAAGAATTTACCGACAAACAATTGCGTTTAGCTATTCAGAATCGCAAGTTTGCTCATTTTCAGATGTCACATTATTCTCTCTATTTATATGGACTTTGCCAAAACTGTAGAATAGCGCTTAAACGCTGACAATCGCGAATTCTATATTTAGTTGAATTTTTTTTGCTCACTAATATACTCTTTTAAAGTCAATGAACTTATTTCAACCCAACCAGTTAAATGAAGCATTCAGGATGGCAAAAGAAAAAAATTAAAAGAAACACATGAAAGTTGATGTTTTATTAGGTCTCCAGTGGGGAGACGAAGGAAAAGGAAAGGTAGTCGATGTACTTACTCCCAATTACGATCTTATTACACGTTTTCAGGGTGGTCCTAATGCCGGTCACACCTTAGAATTTGAAGGTAAGAAATTTGTGTTGCGTTCTATTCCTTCGGGAATTTTTCAGGGCGACAAAGTAAATGTTATCGGTAACGGTGTAGTACTTGATCCCGCTTTGTTTAAAGCTGAAGTTGACGCTTTGGAGAAATCCGGTCATCCATTGACCGATCGTCTGAAAATATCTAAGAAAGCCCATCTCATTCTGCCTACCCACCGTTTATTAGACGCTGCCTACGAAACAGCCAAAGGAGGTGCCAAAATCGGAACAACAGGAAAAGGAATCGGGCCAACTTACACGGACAAAATAAGCCGTAATGGCGTACGTGTAGGCGACATACTTCATAACTTCGAAGGAAAATACAATACGGCTATTGCCCGCCACAAAGAGATTCTGAAACAATACGACTTCGAATATGATCTGCCTGCACTTGAAAAAGTATGGTTTGAAGGATTGGAATGTATTAAACGTTTCGAATTGATCGATAGCGAACATTATGTAAATGATGCACTTAAAGCTGATAAAAAAGTATTGGCCGAAGGTGCTCAGGGTACTATGCTCGACATTGATTTCGGATCATATCCTTTTGTTACTTCATCCAATACCATTTGTGCCGGTGCATGTACGGGATTGGGAATTGCTCCACGCAACATTGGTGATGTATTCGGTATTTTCAAAGCATATTGCACCCGTGTTGGTAGCGGCCCCTTCCCTACCGAACTGTTCGACGAAGTTGGTGACAACATGCGCAAGATTGGTTATGAATTTGGTTCGGTTACCGGACGTCCCCGTCGTTGTGGCTGGATTGACCTGGTAGCATTGAAATATGCCGTTATGATTAATGGCGTTTCGCAACTGATTATGATGAAAAGCGATGTGCTGGACACCTTTGAAACTATTAAACTCTGTGTGGCATACAAAATAGACGGCAAAGAAGTAGAAGAATTTCCTTACGATCTGAATGACGGTGCAGAACCTGTTTATGTAGAACTGCCTGGTTGGAAAACTGATATGACAAAGATGCAGAGCGAAGATGAATTCCCCGAAGAATTTAATGCATACCTCAGCTTTTTGGAAGAAGAACTGGAAGTTCCAATTAAGATCGTATCGGTTGGACCGGATCGTGAACAAACTATTATTCGTTATCAGGAATAATTTTATTCAATATTTCTTATTAAACGTTCCGCATTCCTTAATATGGAGTACGGAACGTTTGCATTAAGTACCCATAATTCTCAATGAATATGAACGTTTCCGATAGTTTTTGAGATCGTTTTTTGTCTCAAACGGAAGAAACTGACACATTGTCTCTTGGCAAGGATTTTGTTGAAAGAATTACACAAACATTAAAATTAGAATCTTATGTTCATTGGTTATATTATTTTCGGTGTCTTTGCTTTGATTAGCTGGTTAATTTCAAGCAACCTAAAATCAAAATTCGAACGTTATTCAAAAATTCCTATTCCACGTGGAATGACAGGAAAGGATGTAGCAATGAAAATGCTACGTGATAATGGTATTTACGATGTACAGGTGATTTCCACCAACGGACATCTGACGGATCACTACAACCCTCTTACAAAAACAGTAAATCTGAGCGAAAATGTATATGCATCAAGCAGTGTAGCTGCAGCCGCTATTGCTGCGCATGAATGTGGTCATGCCGTACAGCATGCCACAGCTTATGCTCCGCTTACCTTGCGCTCGAAACTTGTCCCTGTGGTCAATTTTGCATCCAATTGGATGCAATGGGTACTATTGGCCGGAATCTTGTTGATAAACACATTGGGGCCAAATCTTTTATTTGCAGGCATCTGCTTGTTTGCCATCACCACGCTGTTTAGTTTTATTACTTTGCCGGTGGAAATAAATGCCAGTGCACGTGCGTTAGCATGGCTCAACACAGCAAACATCACCAACTATGACACACACGACCAGGCTAAAGACGCGTTGAAAACTGCAGCTTATACCTATGTAGTAGCGGCCCTAGGTTCATTGGCAACTTTGGTATATTACATATTGATCTTTATGGGAGGAAGCCGGAGGTAAATCGGAAGCAAGTAGCTAATAGCAGGTAATAAGAAGTAAAAACAATAAGAATAGTTGAAAATGAGGAAATAAAAAATTATTTCCTCATTTTTACTTCATTTGAGTTCCGGTATTCTTTTCAGAATTCGAATAATTTGTTACCTTTGCAGCCACAAAAAAGGCTCCGTAGTTCAGCTGTATAGAACGTCAGATTCCGGTTCTGGAGGTCATGGGTTAGAATCCCATCGGGGTCACTTTTTAAATAATTAATCCGCTATAGATAAAACTAATAGCGGATTTTTGTTTTCTTATACTGGCAATAGTACTGGCAGAAATACAGATACCAATTTAAAGAACGAGCTTAATTCGTTGAATTAAACTCGTTGAATTAAATCCGATTAATTTAAACGCCGCCATATCTTCAATATATTTATTGGCATTTTTGATTTTATATCTATCAAATATTTATTTTTTTTAAAACACTCAATATAAGCAATATAAACTCAGCTACCTTTGTAAATGTTTGTTCTTTACAAAGCCTCCTTTTGAGTCAATGTATTGATAGATGAATATATTTCGAGAAAAGCGAGTGGAAGTAAACACTTATCTGTCAAAATTGTTTTTTGCAGGTTTTAAATTCTTACCCTATATGCCGAGATCTAGCACTTCTTGTAATTCCATGTTATTTAATCTTTTTTCGATAAGGTCTTCAGTTGTTTTGATATTTTGTTTACTAGACGCATTTGATCCAACGTTGTCATTTCCGGTAAGCGCTGTTTTATGAATTCCTGGTATAATTCATCTGACACAATCAACTTTAAACTCATATCATAATCCGATATTCTCAATGTAGTCATTTCAATACTTTTTAAATGGTCTTAATACTACTAATCTTCAGGTTTATTTTCACTCTCCTTTTGTTCCTTTTTTACTTCATTAAACCAAACTAATTTCCGTGATATATCAAGCCAACTACTTCCTCTTTAACTCTTGGCATTCATTATACTTTTAATAATATTCCTTGATATATAAATAAGCTTTATTAAACAGCTCTTCCTCCTTATGTAGCTTATACTTCAATAGCGTTTTACGTAAAGCTTTTTGCACTTCACGCTCACCGGCTACGGTAGTTTGCCAGCCGGGAAAACGTACAATCTTTACAATATTATCAATGTCATCCACAATGCGCCCTACTACCGCAGGCGTATCATCGGTACGCAGTTCCATAAACAGTTCGGATAAGGCCGCTTTGGCATCTTTCTGAATAGCAACAGTCACATCTTCTTTCTCGGCTTGTACGGTTTCTTTGGCCAATTGACAAAGCTCTTTGATAAAGTCAATGCTGCTGATTAGACCCTGTTCTGCTTTGGCGCGTAGATCTTCCAGGCGCTTGCTGAGTTCAATAAACTTCGGTATACCGGCATGTCGTTGAAAACGTTTGATCAGTTCTTTCTCTAGTTGTTTTATTTTGCGAGGATCCTGTTTGTGCATCAATTCATCAACCACAATTTCGTCTAAAATCATTTCGTCCAAATCGTCATGCACCTTATCCACATGAATATTTTCATGTATCAATCGGGTGGTTTCGGCACCAAAAGCCATCCAAAGCAGTTTTCCATTGGCTTCGGGGCCGGCAGGTTTCACTGAAGCGTATATGCTTGATAACCATTTGTAATCTTCCCGGTAAGGTGCAAGGACTGCATCAGGTGACAAGGATTCCCACAGCTTGGCTACAAAGATATAATCTTTGGCAAAAGCATCGCGTTTTTCGTTGGTATTAATACATTCCTGAGCGGTTTGGAGTCCGTCGAAACTATGTTGTGTTCTGTCCACATCGGGGAAATGATTCAAGACATCTTCCATGGCTTGTGGCACTCGCGCTTTCAGCACATCCATATTGCTGATAATTGTTTTCACTGTTTCTTCGTCGAACTGTAATGCTTTGGCAGTATCGTCGAATACGCCAAAATAATCCACAATACGCCCAAAGTTTTTTTGTGGATATACCCTGTTGGTGCGGCAAATGGCCTGTAACAGCGTGTGGTCTTTGAGCGATTTATCCAGATACATGGTTTGCAGGATAGGTGCATCAAAACCGGTCAACAATTTGGCAGTAACAATTAAAAACTTCAATGGCGTTTCAGGACGATTAAAGGCATCGAGCACTTTTTCCTGTTGGTCTTTACTCATTTCGTACAACCGTTTCAGTTCGTCGTCGCCTTTGCCGCTGGTTGATATCACCACTGCCGAAGATTCTGCCGGAATCAACTTGTCCAATACCTGCTTGTAAAGATGACAGGCTTCGCGGTCGGGTGTAACAATCATGGCTTTAAAACCATGAGGCTCCACTTTTTCGCGGTAATACGCCACAATGTCGTCACAAATAAATTGGATACGTTCGGGCGATTTCAGGAACACTGCCATCTTAGCGGCTTTATTGCTCAGGGTGATTTTCGATTCATCGTCCAAATCATTTGCCAACTCATTAAACGCAACATCTATCTGCGACTTATCAATATGAATATCCAGCAAACGTGGTTCGAAGTGAAGCGGAAGCGTGGCTTTATCGCGTATGGAATCCTGAAAAGTATAACGGCTCAGGTAGCCGCCTTTATCCTCTTTGGCACCAAAAGCCCAGAAGGTGTTTTTATCGGCTTTGTTGATAGGAGTGCCGGTTAACCCAAATAGAAATGCATTGGGCAAGGCTGCACGCATACGTTCTCCTAGGTTACCTTCCTGGGTGCGATGTGCTTCATCCACCATCAGTATGATATTGTCACGGGTATTCAGGTTTTCATACGCATCTTTGAACTTATGTATCATGGTGATGATAATAAAACGCGCATCTTTTTCCAAATAATCGTGTAGTTCTTTGATGCTGTCTGTGGTTACGGTATTGGGCACATCCTGAAAAGTTCCGCTTATCTGTGTGTCCAAATCAATACGGTCCACCACAATAATCACGGTAGGGCTACGCAATGCTGGTACTTTGCGCAACTTTTGTGCTGCAAAAAGCATCAACAGCGATTTACCCGATCCTTGAAAATGCCAGATTAAGCCTTTTTTAATGCAGTTTTCCACTGCACGTTCTACTATCAGGTTGGCACCTTCGTACTGCTGATAGCGGCAAATCACTTTTATGCGTTGTTTCTTTTTATTGTTAGTGTAAGTAGTGAAGTTATAGAGTATATCCAACAATACTTTGGGGTTGAGCAGGTTGCTCAGTTGTTTACCCACATCACCAAGGTGCAACATTTTGGCTAATTCGTTGGGTTCATCTTCGGTGCGCCAGGGCGACCAAAACTCTAACGGGGTACGCACAGCACCATAGAAAAACTCTTTTCCTTCGGTGGAAAAACTCAGGATATTGGGTACAAACAATGCAGGTACCGAGTTTTCGTAGCCATCGTGAATATCCGACGCGCCATCCAACCACGATACTGCCGGACGAATGGGTGTTTTGGCTTCGCCCACTACCACGGGTATGCCGTTTATGTACAGCACAATATCGGGTATCTTTGTTTCGCGGTTGCGGATATGAAACTGATTGACGGCCTGATACACATTGTTTTCTACGGTTTCAAAATCGAACAGGCAAACCGGAACATGCGAGTAGTTTTTGCCAAAAGGCATGGACATTTCACCTCGCATCCAGCGGGCAAACTCCTCGTTGGCACGCACCAGTCCCACACTGTTTACCGTAAGCAATATGGTGCGAAGTTTATAAATCACCTCATCGGCACGGTCGGGTTGCTCAGCTATTTCGGTATTGAGCCGTATCAATGCCTTTTTTACTTCGCTTTCTACCAGCACTTCTGTTTGCTCGCGGTTAAGTGCTGATGCAGGCAGGTAATTCCAACGAGCTCCGTAAGCAGGCAGCGGTTCAGAAGCGATTCCTTTCTCGTTAAGATTGACTCCACTTAACTGATGGATAATATAATGTTCGACAGTATTGAGTTCGGTAAATGACATATTGTATTCTTTTCTTGTCCGGATTCTGTCCAGATTCTGTCCAGATCCTGTCCAGATTAATTCTAATTTAACAAAAAGATAGCTATATAAACATGTTGTATATCAGATATATATAATATATGTTTATAATCATTAGTTATAATTGAAGCTCTCTTTGAATCTATTTCTTGTCCAGATTCAGTATTAAATTCAGTAGTTTATCCATCTGGACAAACTGTATTTAAATAAGGATATTAAACACTACTTCATTTAGGGTCAATATAAACATATACTATTGATTTAGTTTTACCTTCACTTGCAATTAAACCTACATCCTTCAGTGTTTTTAATGTTCGCTGTGCTTTCTTCTCATCTATATTTAAACGAGCGGCAAAATCGGGTGTATTTATTCGTTTTAATTCTCTCATAAGATTATAGCCCTCTCGTTCTGTGCCCTTGAGAGTTTCAATTATTTTGTTCATGTTATTTATAGTTAAAATAATATTTCTAACAATAGACAACTTGGTATAGACTTCATCAATGTTATATTTAGGTGTAGGTCTGTACTTTTGTATTTCTTCCATTCCAAAGCCACGTCTCTCAATATAGTTCATGTTGTAAAAAACGTCTGCAAGTTTTGGATTGCGACTAACAGTTGGTGCTGTAAAATTTTGTAACTTGGACAGTTCTACAATAGGTAACCCCGGACTTTTTATAATGATCTCTTTCGGAGTTATATTAATTAAAATTTGAGCTTCCTGAATAGAATAGTCTCTATGTACAATAGCATTGATAATTGCTTCGCGAAGCATTTGTAAGGAAATTTCGGTTAATTCTTTATGCTCAAAACGACTTCTATCTAAAGTCGTTGGAAATATATAGCTTAAATATTCTTCAATTTGCAACGGAATTTTCACCAATGCCTCTGAGAAATCTTTTACTTTTGCTACACCATCTTCGCCTGTAACAGTAAATTTAATCCTAGCTTGACTGAATTTATCAGTCGGGCTTTTCCCAAATAAAAGAAGCCCCCAACCTGTAGGGCGCCCTATTTTATCTTTATCCAATTGTATAAAGTCCCATTTTAGAAGCAATCGGTTGAAATTGTCAGAATTTAATTTGTATTCTATCCCCAATTTATCAATGTACATCTGAAGCGCATCTTCCGACAAATCAGACAATTCATAGTTTTGAAGCCCTACTTCCATTACGCTTCTTTCAGGTAATAAATCACTATCATCTGCTATTCGTGCTCGCTCTATGGCTTGTTTCATAAAATCTTCATTAGCGGCCATAATTACTGATTGAAGATCTTTATCAAAAAAATCAATTTCAATATTTTTGCTTCTAAGATACGATTCTCCTTTGCCCTTTACCAAAGGGTCGGGATCCTGAACACCAATATATACTTTATGTATTCGGGCATTTACTAAGCGTTCGGAACAGCTGAGTTTTGGAGCCTTACGCGCACCGGGAGCACAAGGCTCCAATGTGGCATAAACAATACAATTATCTAGCTTCTTATCCCGGCATTTCTTTTCAAGTATTGTAAATTCTGCATGGTCGCCCGACCGAAGCTCGCCTCTGTGTGCCTTACAAATATATTCGCAATCAGCTGTAGTTAGTATTGCACTTACTTTAGGATCTGCTTTGCTTCGTGTTCTGGTATAGAATGAAACATTTCAGCAACAGCAAATTCCTGATACTCCCTTACTGTATATTTCTGTCCTACAACAGGTTCTTTGGGTAATTTCATGTTTTCTTGTATTTAATACTTTTTTTAATACTAATAACACTTAGTTGATGGATAATATTATTGTTCGACGGTATTGAGTTTAGTAAATGGCATATTGTATTTTGTTAGGCGGATTTTCTTTGAAAATAAAAACTAAATCATTATCAAGCATATATAATCAATTGTGATTAACTATGCAATTAAAAAACAATTTATGCATAGTATGGATATATATATTGCAAGTACATTTCGAATCGTCAAGCTACTTTATCCCAAATGAGTCGAATAGTACATTGATAACGTATTCGTGATTACTCATAATATCTTCAATTTTCCATTGATTATATTTTTGGAATACCCTTACAGAGTTGCTAAACGTTTCGATATTTCCTTTAAAATACTTCTCTTTCTTCAGAGCATAATCACGATTACTTTGGGAAGAATTTTTTCTTCTTGAAATAAGAGTAAGATTTCCTAATTTATTGCACCACTCAGATCTTTGATCCTCACTAAAATCTACACACCATTGGCTTAATGAATCGGGCGTTTGAGGCAATATGTGTTCTATGCTAATAGTATCAGGCATTTCCATTTTACTTGTATGACCATGCAAGAGCATATCTAGTTTCAACATAACATATTTTGCTGAACGTTTGCCATAAATACTCCCCAACAAAGAAGATCTTAAATCAAAAACGGAATCTAAAATTAAAGACGAATTACTCAAAACTTCATCAGAAGTTTTAGAATCATCAATTGATTGAATAATTGCGTTATTTCTCTCAATACGAGAAGTAGGGAAAAGGCCAGTAATCCAATCGTGAGCAAACTTGTTTTCCAATGCTTTTACAAATGAAATCAAATTGTTGTTTTTATATTTATCATAGTATCTTAACAAAGGTGCGATCCATAAATCTGCTTCAAAACCTTTACGCATTACTAATAATAAATTATATAGTTCATAATCGCCCTTGATTCCAAAGTGATCCTCTTCAAATAGATATTCATAATGCTTTTTGTATCTGATTATCAAATCGAATGTTTCTTCTCCCTTTTTCAGAAGAGGTTCACTTTTATTATACTCCTTTGTATTTCTGTCGTATATTCTTGGGTGATAAATATTATCTTCAAATTCCTTTAATAAGCTAACAGTAGCTTTTTGTTTTACAAGAATTGTTCTTAAATGAGATAAGAAATTATCAAAATCCTCTCCAAAATAATTTTCTATTTCTTCCCATTTTTCAGCATATCCTACACGTTTTTTTGAATCCTTTATTAGAGATAAATTACTCGCTTTTAAAATGTCGCTATTACGCAACTTAACTCCTCTGCTATTCATTACCGTAAACAATCTAAAAGCATCTTCAAGCTCTCCTGCACTAACATATATTAGCAAAACCCGTTGAAGTAGAAATCTAAAAAAATCTTCATGAGAGTTTTCCTTAAAGAAATCTTTAATTACCAGTATGGCATTTGCCATATTCCTAATAGATATGTCCTGATTTTTATCTTCTGCAATTGATTTAATCTCAGGTTTATCTGTCGATTTCTCATCCCTCACATACTCGTTCACAAAATCCCTAACTTGTTCTCGGATATCAAAAACAATACGAATACGTTCCGGTGTACCATCAAAAATATTTTCTTCTTGATATATAAACCCTTGGCATGTATCTGATAGTTGCTTATTTTGAGATAAATCCCTGATAACTGATATTATCAGAAACAAAGTGGAAACACGTTGTTGTCCATCTAACAGATCACATTCTTCAAATTTAGTATCATTACTCGAAGATTCCTTTTTACATAAAACCATCGAACCTAAAAAGTAATCAGAATCAGGATTCTTTTCTTGAGCGTCCATTACATCACTCAGAAGTTCCTCAACCTGATCTTTTTCCCATACATAAGGACGTTGATATTCGGGAATACGAAACCAGTTTGAGAAAATCTGTCTTACATAAAGTTTATCACTATCTATGTTATGCGCCATAAGGTTATTTGTTTTAAAATATTTCGTTTATAAATCCTTGTTTAAGTCTATTTGAAAAATCAATATTATAAATAAGTGACTTCAAGTTTTGCTCTACAACTGAAATTTGATTAGCGATTCGATCTTGTGTTAATTTACTTGGCATTGGAATCTTAATATTTCCTAGATTTAATTTGCTTATTCGTTGCCTTGTTGTACCAGATGACAATTCAATTATTTTACTTCTTAACTGAATAGTATTTATCAAATAATTCACATACTCAACATTAGAATTTCCTTCATCAATTCGAATAATGCATACATCAACAGCAGTAATACTTTTTGTTTTAATATGTGGCATGATACATGACCTTCCTATTGGATCAGGCATTCTAGCGAGTAAAATATCTCTTGGTTTTATTTCAAAGCAATGTAATTTCTTGAATGTATCTTCAGAAATAAATCTATTTGATTTATCTAAAAAAAAACCTTCTCCAATATCTGCCAACTGAATTAATCTTATACCACTATCAGACTGATCTTTACTCTCTATCCAGTCTCCATCTTTTAAACCAATCGGAGTTATATCCTTAAAATCTATCATTGGAAAGGAGTTGCTCCAAAGTAATTTTGTTTTTGAGATTTCAAAAATATTCTCCAACTTCTTTTTCACCTCCATTTCTCTCTCCACTACTTCATCCGCGGCCCAGAGCAGTTCCGCCAAGCAGGCTTGTTGCCCTTTGGGTGGGAGAAGGAATTCCAAATCGGCCAGATCTTTAAACTTGGTACGAGGAGAAAGTGAACCCGCAGAAGTCTCTACGGCTTTGTTGTAGAACTTCTGACTTTGCACCATAAACGGTAACAATTCAGGTAACAATTTACTTTTTATCGCCTCAAATACCAGTATATCGCCAGAACAAATACCATCAAACTCTGCGTAAGCCACTTTTGCTTGATATGCTCGTCGTCTGCCAAAAAGCACTTGGCCTTTTACAAATTTACGGGTAAAGGTAGTTTCCCTTTCCGGCGTATTCCATGAACGTATATGCAAATCGTTAGAACCAATATGTTCCAATCCAACAACATGTGTTAATTCTTCCTCTTCATGGTTGCGCGCCGTTTCGTTTACCTGTCGGCATACCTCACCAAACTTTACTTTCTTCCACCCTGTTTTATCTATATTCAGCTCCATTCTTTATTTCATCCTCAAGAAAATCATAATAATAACGACACGGCTTGAACTCTTTCGGTTTGTTGAAGTCCGGCCGTGTCGCCTTTTATTTTTAGTTGCTTACAATATTATTCTGTTTTCGATTCGCAATACATATCCGGTTTCGTCTTCAAACTTTTCCATACGGACCTGTTGTGAATCACGAAACTTTGGTCGTTCGCTATTGGCTATATAAGCTTTTTTTATTTTGAAGGTCTTAGAATAATCTTCATCTTCAAAATATCCTATTGTTGTTCTTAATTGTTCATCGGCTTTTTTTATCCACTCATTTCCTTTCATGTCAATCTCTTTGAGCTCTACAAATATGACAGATTGTTTGAAACTCATCATTCCATCACAGCGTTTTGCTGATTTTCCATCTGCCCTGAGAATTTCAATACTATTATCTATTGGAACAAATCTTACCGGAAAACGAGGCTCATTACTAATCACTGCAACCCATTTTCCTCCATTATCTTCATCTAAATAAGCAGGTCCTTTAGGAAGTGGAGGCTGGTCATCGCATAATCCAAACTTCGATTTTGAACTATACGTTACTATTGGGGGATTCTCGAAATCTATTGCCATCCTTTTTCAATCTGTTGAAGTTGTGCAAAGAGTTCGTTTGTTTCCCCCAGACCATCGTTGAGGTAGTTTTCGTCAGAAGGAAGCCCCTTGTAATCCGTCAATTTGCTAATACTTCCATTTCCCTCATTAAGCTGATATACATTTAAATCCTCTGGATTGACACAGGAACCCAACGGAACAATGCCCGATAAAGACTCTATTGATGTACTATCCTTAAGAACTTGCTTTACCTTATAAGCTTTTACAGCCAGAGTGAGATAATTGATAAAATAAGGACTATGCGTAGTTATTATCAGCTTGTTACCAATATCTTTGTTGGCATAATTTACTAAACTGTATAGTATTTGCTTTTGCGAGCTTGGAAACAGATTTAATTCAGGTTCTTCAACGATATTGACAAAGCAAACCGGTTTTCGACGGGCACTCAGTTGACGTAATAAGGCCTGACGAATATCTGGAGTTAAAGATTTATCATTTAAAATCTCCATCACTTCTTTTTCCAATTTACGATCCTCTTCCAGTGAATTTTCTTTTTTTGAAATATCTTCTTCCGAATGTAATTCTTCTGTCAGGTATTTTGAAGTCAGAAACAATGGAACTATAGACTGGAAACCACTAGATGCCTCGGAAAGCCTTAATTTAAAACCTTTGTTAGTATCAACTATATTGGCAATCTTATTTAACTTATCATACACAAACCGGGTACCATTGATAGGTAATTCCAATCCTGCAGAGTATTTATTTTTGGCTGCATCATACTCATCATTGAATGTATAGAGGGTTGCTGGGAGGTTCTTTAATTTATCAGGTCTATCAACCACACTCAGGAAATTACGTTCAGCAGGAACATACATAATTTTGGGAAGCTGATAGCTATTGTTTTCATTTTTAAATACGAGAAATAAGCCTTTCTTGTACTTAAATTCAAGTGAATCTCCCTGATAATGTATTTCGGTATCTGACTTTAAGTAATTCTCCAGCTTTTGATAAGATAAGAACTTTTTCAATTGATTCTTATCACCAATATTGTTTGCATGCAGAATGCCTTTTACAATTGCTTTTTCAAGCCATGTCAGCGTCGAAATCAATTTAGCAACTGTACTTTTACCACTTCCCTGATTACCAATAAATACCGTGATTTTTTTGATGTCTATCCAGCCATCACTATCAATGCACCCGGCTTTGATTGGACCGAAGTTTTCAATTTTTATTTTGCTCATAATGAGTATATTTTTTTACAAAAGTAATCAATTGTTTCAAATAGACAATAAATGACATATAGTTCTATAATACAGTTTTTTGTCTATCTTGTTTTGTCGCAAATATATGCAAAATTTGCGACAAAATGCATATTGCTATTTTAAAGTCACAAATAATTGATTTAGCGAGTTTCTCAAGGCCTGTGAATTGTCGTCCCACTGCTTATAAACGTCACTTAAACTCAATTGCGCACCTTTTTCCTGTTGGCTTATTTGCTTTTTGGCTACATAGAGTGGAATGCTTAATGTGCCATCGTTGGCCATAATATCATCGTTGCTTACCACACTTGCAAATCCATCAATATCTTTGTACTCGTTGTAAGCCGCGAATATCTTTTGTATATGTTTGTCCTTCAGGTAGCTGATGGCTTTTTCTTTTTTTATTTCATCCAAGGCATTGATAAAAAGGATTTTCCCTTTTCGCTCTTTGGGTTTCTGTGTACGACATATAAGCAAGCAAGCCTCCATGGGAGAATTGTAAAACAGATTTGGTCCGAGCCCAATGACGCAATCCACGGTATCGCTGGCTATCATTTTCTTACGCATTTCGCGTTCCGAATCCCTAAACAGAATTCCGTGCGGCCAAAGTACCACGCATCTACCGGTTTCAGGGTTTAGGCTTTGCATAATGTGTTGCTGAAAAGCATAATCGGCACATCCCTGCGGTGGTGTTCCCCAAATATTGCGTCCGTACGGATCGTTGGTAAATGCTCCCTGATCCCAACTTTTAATAGAATAGGGTGGATTGGCTAAAACGATATCAAATTGCTGCAAACGGTCGTACTGAATAAAACGTGGGTCTTTCAAGGTATTACCACGCTCCACATTGAATTCTTCAAATCCATGCAACAACATATTCATGCGGGCAATGGCTGAAGTTATCAGGTTTATTTCCTGCCCAAATAAGCGCATAGTACGGAATTCTTTACCATGATCTTTCAGTAGCATGGTGCAATTAAGCAAAAGTCCACCACTTCCGCAAGTTGGGTCGTATACACTTTCGCGTTCCTGTGGGTCGGCTATTAAAGTCATTAGCTTTACCACAGTGCGGTTGGTGTAAAACTCAGCTGCGGTATGACCGCTGTCGTCGGCAAATTTCTTAATCAGGTATTCGTACGCATTGCCAAGCATATCGTTAGGCACATTGCCTATGTTCAGGTCGTGTTGCGAGAAATGTTCTATCAGGTTACACAGCATCTCATCGGTTAGGCGCTCTTTGTTGGTCCATTCGGCATCCCCAAAAATTCCCTGCAATTGTTGCGCATTGACGCGTTCTATTTCGCGGAAGGCTTTGCTCAGGTTCATACCCACATTGAGCGTAACTGCCCGCACGTTTTTCCACTGTACTTCTTCAGGTACCTGAAAACGGTGGTTCTCGGCAAATGAAGCATAATCCAAATCACCATCCGACTCTTCTAATGCAATGAGATATTCTTCCTCATAAACATCGCAAATGCGTTTGTAAAACAGCAAAGGGAAAATATATTGTTTGTAATCTCCAGCGTCAATCACTCCACGCAAATATACCGCTGCACCCCAGAGATAACTTTCTAATTCTTTTAAATTCATTGTTTATTGAATAGTTGCAATAGTTTGTTTTAATGTCAACCAATGATCATCATTGTCAGGATTCATACTGAGCAGAATTTGTTTTTCAACACCATCTTTAATTTGATAAATGTCCAATGTCCCTGAATTTGGAAAAAGATAGATAATAATATGTTGTCCATTTGAGGCGTACATTATATATTTTTTGTCCGTTTCAACTTGACGAAATGGATAATATAAACAGATGGAATTCATTACCCGCAATACATTGATGATATCATCTCTCATTTGCCACAAATTGTTCCAATAGTTCCTTTAATCTATCTTCGGCTTCCCATGCTTTTTGAGTAGCAATTTTTAAATCAGCCATAGCCTGTTCCATACTTGGCAAATTATCAATAATTTCTTTTTCAACATAAAGAGGGATATTGAGGTTATAATCGTTGGCTTTTATCGTATCAACGCTCACTACTTTCACATGATCTTTTATATCCTCATATCCTTTATACCATTCGTAAATAGTCTGAATATGTTCAGGTTCCAGGAAGTTTTGAGCGCGTCCTGTCCGAACCTGATCGGCGGCATCGATAAATAGCACTTTACGATTTTTCTTCTTTTCCTTCTGCGCTCTGAATATCAATACACAGGCAGAAAGGGTAGCGCCATAGAAGATATTGGAACCAAGCCCTATAACAGCATCCAACAAATCCATTTCTAAGAGGGCAGCACGGATTTTAGCTTCAGCACCTTTGCGAAACAATGCTCCATGTGGCAACACCACACAAACACGTCCATTTGTCGTATTCATAGATTTAATCATGTGCTGCACCCAGGCCATATCGCCGTTTCCATTAGGGGGTACACCAGCTATATTGCGTGCATGAATATCATTTACCCACATGTCAGCACCCCATTCTTTGAGTGAAAATGGCGGATTGGCTATGACTATATTGAATTGACGTAATCTGTCGTTTTCAAAGAAACGTGGATCACGCAAGGTATCGCCACGCTCAATCTGAAAATCCTCTATGCCATGCAAAAACATATTCATGCGGGCAATGGTGGATGTTGTCAGGTTTTTTTCCTGTCCGAAAAGTTTTAGAGTCCTTGAGTCACCTCCAGCATCTTTCACATGTTCAATACATTCGAGCAACATACCGGCAGTTCCACAGGCTGGATCGTAAATGGTTTCGCCCTGTTGAGCATCTACAATCATCCCAATCAGGTGAACGACCGAACGAGGCGTATAGAATTCACCAGCTTTTTTATTGGTCTGGTCTGCAAAACTGCGAATAAGATATTCGTAAGCCCGACCTAAAATATCCGGCTCCACATTGGAGTTGGCCAAATTATATTGCGAGTAGTGTTCAATCAAATTGCATAGCAGCGCATCAGATAATTTATCCTTATTTGTCCAGGGTGCATCGCCAAATATATTGGAAAGAAAATCAGGATTCGCTTTTTCAATTTGTGCAAAAGCTCCTTTTATTTTGCTTCCCACGTTCTCAACTGTATCACGGACATCATTCCAGTGGCATCCTTCGGGTATAATAAAGCGGTGAAATTCGGTTCTTTTTGCGTAATCTATATCGCCTTCCGATTCTTCCAAAGCTTCCTGAAATTCTTCGTCATAGACATCCGAGATGCGTTTGAAAAATAATAAGGGGAAAATATAAACTTTAAAATCAGCGGCATCTACGGGACCTTTGAGAATCCAGGCAGCCTTTGATAAATATTGTTCTAATTGAGAAAGCGTTAGTTTTTTGTCGTTCATCGAAGAAATAATCTGTTTTAAGGTCCAAAATTACTCATTCCATTTTAATAAACCTAGACGTCTATTAATGTATTTTCCAATACAATGAGATAGAAACAGCTATCCTTCATTTTCGCAATATATGTGATCCTGAAAATTCTCCTAATGAAGTTCCCTATAAATTACTTCCGTAAACAGACAACAGACAAAATGAGGTAGTTATAATAAGAAATTAGCCATTCAAATTTCTGTACACTTTTTATGTCTATACCATTGAATAATGCATATTAGTTATTCGTCAATTATTATTGATTGTAAATCTAAAAGACAAATGAGCTATCTGATCAGCCATATGCATTTTCAATTTAATATATTGAAATTTACAATTCCAAGTAAATCTAAACCATCCAATGCACTTTTGACCTCACTAGAGTTTCAATATAAAAGGAGGTGATTAGTTTTTTTGTTTCCGTAAAATTATGTGTTTTACCCCATTTCTTCTTCCGTTAAAATCATCTGCTTACTATTTTCACGATTTCATCGTCATTGATTTTTATTACTATTTGCATGTCTAATGTAAATGTAATATCATTTTCAGAACTTCATCGCCTTGATTCTCCTTTAATTTCTATAAAATTAAACATTTCGTTTAGCCTATCGAATATGTAATCACCATAGAGTATTGGTATCGATTCTTTGCGTACATTAGTTGTCACATGCGTTTTAACCAACTTTCTTAGTTCGTAACGAATTCCAAAAATATACTGCATTACATTCAAATCATTTCCGAAATATTTAGCTGGTATAGGTTCACGTCCAACTTCATCAAATCCACGTTCAACTGGATCAGCACTTACTCCTTGGTTAAATGTACTTTCATTCATTGCCTCAAGTCCATAAGCTGCAAACTTTGTACTTAATTCAGGACAATTAACGCATTTAAATCCTCTATTGTCCGTTCGTTGTACTTCTGCAAGAATTTTCATTAGCGTACTTTTCCCGGTTCCAATGGAGCCCCAAAACCATAAACCTTTTGAACCATCTAAGACTGTAGAGGTATTGTTACTATACTTGTACAGTTCGTTTAAAATTCCCCTATTCTCATCTGTTATTAGAAAATTTGGGCAGACTTGATTTATTACCGCTTTGAAAGTTTCAATACTAACAGTAGATCGATTTGCCGTTTGCGTTGTTTGTGATTTTATTTGTTGAATTACTGAATTTATCCGTTCCATTTTGGTTCTGTTTAAGTTCGAAAAAGCCTGAATAATTTGATGAAATCGAGTTTTCAATTATTTGTAATCCTATATCCAGATTTCCATTTGAGATTTTCTTCAACTTATTAAACATTGTATTTAAAGAAGTCGGACCTTTGTAAGGTTGTTGCTTTTCTCTTTTAAAATCAAGCCACTTACTTATAATTGGTTTCCACTCTAAAGGAATTGAAGAAAGAAATTTATCATTCTGAGTAAAAATCGGTATTTCCGATTTATCTTTCTTTTCTATCTCCTTATTCTTTTCTTTTTCCTTATCATCATCCTTATCAGCTTTTCTGGGTTCTCCTAATATCCCAATTATCCCATTGGGTTGTTTGGGCTCATCGCCCCTTTTGGGCCGTCCACCTCTTGCACCATTTGTTCTATTCCTTTCAACAGTATTCATGTATTTGTCACGATCTCTATCAAACTGTTGCTTCAAGAATGAAAATGCAAGTTCAACTGGAAAAGAATCAAATTCTGGTTCTATACCTTTAATGTGATACTGAAATACTGCATCTAGTAACTTGCCCTTATCTTCGATCAATAATTTTTTAATTGTTGGATAATGTGAGCAATAAAGAATAAAACCATCCTTCATAATTCTCCTCCTTCGAACCAACCTAATTGAATGTTACAATACTTGCAAAAAAAATGAATTTGGTTGAGAATATAAGTATTTTTGCCATTGCGAATGGGAAGGGTCGGGGTGTTAACTTCGGCTTTTTTCATTTTTGTAATTTTTTAGAAAGTCTGACCTCTTTTGCATTCACTTTTAACCCTGCATTTACTTCATCAGAGTACATGAATACTTTGTTTCCTGATTCATAGAAAGGAAATCTCCTTGAATTCTTCAATCTCTGTGCAGTTGGAACAGACACTTCTAAATATGATGCTAATCCACGAATCCCATTTATTTTAGTACGAAGAGGTATAACTGGTGTAGCTGGTGCCATTAAATTATATTCGGCAAGTACGGTCTTCACTACATTTGTTATTCTCAAATTGTCTTCTGTGATAGTTAGCGAGAAAACTGGTCTGTTGTCTATTATTATGCTCATTGTTCTAATTGTTTGATTTTAGCCTTTCCCTAAAAAGTAGCTACTATTTTCAGTTGTTTGACTTATTTATTGTAAAAGTAGAACAATTTTAAACTGTATATATCTATTATACAGTATTATATCCGCATAGATAAACTATGCGGAAGTATACGGATAGAACACAGAAAAGCCTACAAACGAAAGGCTTGTAGGCTCATTATTCCTATGCGGAAATTTATAATATTATTTAATAGCTTTTATCAGTCCTCCCTTACTGTTTCTTAGATGTTCAATACAAAATCGTTTCATAAATTCTGGAACGACTTTTTTACCAATATCTTTTCCTGTCCCATCAACATCAGTTATTTGTTTGAGTAGCGCACTAAGATTAGCAATAACTGCTACTTTCATTGTCTCTACTTCATCGGGATAATCTCCCCCAAGTAAATACATTACAGTAGGCCTGTGCTTCTCTTTTACATCTTCGAAAACTTTTGTTTCTATTGTTGTTCCTTTATCCCCAAAACCATTATAAACTTGCTCTGTCACAAAACCTTTTTTATTTATTATTTCATCGCATTTTATTAACTGTTCTTTTTCGTTTAATTTGGTCAGAAAAATATTTGTTTCGAGATTAAATGGCTGGTTTTTTAATCCATTTAGCTTTTCAAGGTGTTCTAATTTTTTTATTTCGGTATCAACATTCTGTATTTTAGAATCCAAAGAGCCCCTTTCTAATTCTGTAAGTTTTTTAAACTGTTCGTATTCATCACATTTTTTTTGATAAAACACCTTTAAATCCATAAGCAAAGCACAATGATGTATTAATTTTATCAGCTTCTGTAAACTATCTTCTAAGGATAGTAATCGATTAGTTTCCAAAATTAATTTCAATCCTGCTTTTATATCATCTACAAATAAAAAATAATTATCTGAAACTGATTCATTTTTATCATAATCCTTTATTACATATGAATCAAAATTCTCTAAAATATCTTGAGGGGTTCCTTTAATTGAATTTCTCTTTAGTTTGAATAGATTATCTGGTCCAATATTTTCTTTACAAACAATTATCCCTTTTTGTTTATCTGATAAACAAGTTTCAAGTTTATTTTCAAGGATAGATATCAATTCAACAAATTGATCTAATTTAAAAGCATCTACCTTTTTTAATATTTTATCTGGATATTTTTTACTATAAAAATAAAAATTGAAATCATATGAATTATTTAATTTATCAAGATATGTTCTTACGCTTTTTAAAGTTATACTCACTTTTTCAACATCAAAATTGTCAGTTATTTTTTCTAAATAATTATATATCTCTATTAAGCTCAAATTACTTGGATAAACTGTATTTAGCGAATCAGACAAAATAGAACCGTTAGTCCCTGAAACTTTATCTAAAAATTCATCAAATGAAACATTTATAATATCATCCATGTTACTACTGATTTCTAGTTGCTTTTTTCTTCAAATCCATATCAATAGCCCTGTATCTTGTAAAGGCTTTTGAATTTTCACTATGCCCCGTCATTGAAGCAATGATATCATCTTTTTGCCCTGCGGCATACATTAATCCAGCAAACGTTCTTCTTGCCAAGTGGGTTGAAGCAAGTTCATGGAGTGGCACATATTCGATTATTTCAGTTTTTGGATTCAAATGTCCGACTGGTCTGTCTAATCCATTTGGTCTATCTTTTCCAACTGTTTTGAAAAGCGTTTTTAATGTTCTATTTATTTCCGTATCACTCATACGAGGTAACAGATAGCCTTCAGGCTCATTATACCTTTTCAATATTTGGATCGCTTTTTTATTCAAAGGTATTACAACTTCTTTTATGCTTTCTTTAGCTGTTTTTTGCGGAACATACTTTAAAATATCACCGTGTAAATTATTTGTTGTCAACTTCATTAAATCGCTTATGCGAGCACCGCAGTAACATTGGAAAATAAAGATATCTCTTATCTTTTTCAAGCGATCGTTATCTAATGGCAAATTAAATAAATAATCCCTTTCTGCTTTTTCTAACACTACGGGAGTTCCATACATTTCAGGAGTTATAGTAAAGTTCGTAAAAGGGTTAGTTATAGTTATTTCTATCTCCTTTAATTTTTGATCTTTAATTGCCCAACTGAAAAAACGCTGAATCCTTTTCAGTATTGATGCAATGGAGTTTCGCCCACGCGTGCCATCTTTGAGCCATTGTTCAAATGCAGTGAGGGTTTCTCCATTGATATTGTTAAATGTAAAGTTGTAATGAAGAGTTTCTTCATAAGTCTTAAAACGTTTTAGTGCTGATTTTAATTGTTTGCGACTTGCAGGTGTTACATTTGTGGTTTCAATAAACCTATCAGTTGTTTCCCAGAAAGTATCAACAACAACTTCCTTTAAACTTTCTACTTTATTGCAAACTGTATTCAGTTTGTCTATTATTAATCGTTTGTCTGGGGCTTCCTTTGCACTTTGAAGTAGGGTTGATAACTCTACAGTGATTGCTTGTAAACGGTCATTAATGGCATTGTATTTTACTGCAGTTTTACCTTCCAGTCCTATTGAGTTTTTTTTTGCTTGGTATCTTGTTCCAAATTCATCATTAAAGGAAACAAATTTTTCTTTTTGGATACGATAACCAATGTAATATCTTAATCTAACACCAGCAAAGGTCACAGATGCATTAATTGGACAAAATCCATTTTTTTCCTTATCTAAATAAAACGTGCAACTGTATTTCATGGCTATGTAAAAAAAGTACTGGCAAAAACGTGAAAGTAACCCCAACAAAACATACTGTCAAAAGTACTGACAGTTTCCGAGCTAACCAAATTAAATCAGACTTATATTCGATTGAATAACAAAAGAAGTAAATATCTATAAATCAAAGTATTTATAAAACTATTTTAAACAGTCTTATTTTTAGCTGAAACAAGAAAAGTGACCCCATCGGGGTCACTTTTAAAACAATTAGTCCACTATAATTCAAAACTATAGTGGACTAATTGTTTTTAGCTATGCACGAATACAGTTTTCTATTAGACAAATAGATAACAACAACAGTTTGTGGTAAAAGAACAATGCCTAGCCTCGGAATAATTTTAATTTAGAGCCAGTAAAGTTGTATAAACAAAATTTGTCTGTGTGCTTGACTAATTATAAAGCGCTTGTATAATAGCAAGATATAAGATTATCGATAAGACAGTAATGCTTACTCATAATGAGTATGCGTATCCGGCAGTAACTGTCAGATAAGTAGTATTTGATATTCCCGTACCCGCTTTATTCTGCCACACAATGCTCATATTCAGATTATGTTTCTTTGCAATAACTGCCGATGCCCCTCCTCTCAGATTGAAAATATTGATTGATTTTCCCAGACTAGAACTGGTATTGTAAGCCAATCCACAATTAGTACGGAGTATCTTTTTACAAAATAGCTGAGACAGATTCAGAGTTGGTCCCCAGGTGACACCACTAATAGCAGCGGCATAGTTATAACTAAAATTAGCACCGGTTGCTATTGTAAAGCCGGCATCCGGCAAAGTAAGTGTATGTCCGGCGTTGCCATTAAAGAAGCGGGTTACGTCACCTAATCGTATGATATCTCCTTTTTTATTTGCACTTTCCATATAATTACAACTGAATGAAATAAGTTGTCCTTGCTTTTTATCCTGCCTGAGGGTATAATTACAGTTTAATCCGGCATTCTGCGACAACTGAGTATAGTTTAGTGTATCAAGATTTTGGTATGGCGTTGTCTGGTTTATTTGTTCAAAACCTGTTCGCAAAAATGTGTATGACTGCTGATTGGAATACGAGAGCCCTACATTGAGCTTCTGTGAAGGCCGGATAGCCACATTTCCCGAAAAGAGAAAACGTTGCATCTGGCTTTGCTTCGCGTTGTTCAAATCATCTTTTTGAAGCCCGGCATTGAGAGTTACCATCACTTTTCCTTTCAACAAGTTTTGAGAGAAGTTGGCAGTGATATTCTCAAAATCGTTCGTGAAATAATATGCCCCGAGCGTTTGGTATCCCGGATCTACCCGCTCATAGTTGATACCGATTGCTGATTGTGCAAGGCTATAGCTGAATCCGGCTTTAAGAGCATGATAAACGGATGTGGAACTGTTGGCAGAGCCAACCAGTCGTTTGAAAAACGAAGCATGATTGGCTATTGTATCACCAGACAGTCGTAGATCTTTAGTCAGGATGCTGGTACTATATTCGAAGTTGATCAACATGTTTTTCACTACCGGATAGCTTCCTTCCACATTAAAAGCCGTTCCCTCCATGGGAGTTATTGCAGAATTTTTGGTAAACACAGGTGAGGGAATAGAACCCGTGTTGTCTTTAGCGTGGAATACAGAGAATCCAATCTTGCGTCCATTATCGTTGTAGACGACCTTTGTACCCCAGCCTAACCGTTTATAAGAGGGAGTAATCAGCGAATCCTCTTTCTGAGCTTTCATAAAACGACCATACAAAGCCTGTGCCTGCCATTTACCTTTGTTGTATTCCACGCCCGCTCCTGTGTACTGGTATCCGCTTAGTGTGTAGGGCGAGAAGGTAGTGGAGAGATCGCCCACATGAAGAGTCCATGCCTTATACTTTGGATGCAAAGCAAAGCGGTTGAATTTGAATGACGGATTAGAGTATTGCACCTTGCGATTACTGTAATTAAAAGAAAAAGGCATAGCCACCCCAAACAAAGTCAGGTTGACATTGCCTGTTGCAATCCACGAAAAAGGCTGTGGATTCGTAACGTCAGGTCCCCAGTTTTCAGTATAAACAGAGTTGAGTGATATTCCACCATTGATTAGGACTGGCTTCTGAAACTTACTTTGCAGATTTCCTTTTATATTACCCAAATCCGGACTGGACGTGTAGGTCTGCGCGAAGAGAGAGCTGCTTATCAGACTTAGAAAAAGAACGATGAATGATGAACTATGAATTAAAAACTTTGAACTATGAATGATAAATGATAAACTATAAACTATGAATGATGAACTACGAGCTATGAATGATTGACGATGAGTATATGGGTTTAGCGTAGCATGCAAACATCTTGCAAACGGACTCTCAATATGCGACCGGTTTAAGAAACCCAATGTAGCAGGTTCTCTATTATAGCAGCTGTCGTGATTATATTTAGTATGGTAAATGTATAGCTTATAATTCATAGTTCATCATTCATAATTATTTTCACGACTTTTTCATCACCTTAATGTCGCACACAATGTAACTTTGTTGGCCTGCCACTACACATTGTTTTACTTTGATGGCTCCTTTTCTACCATCTTGCGTTTGAAAGAGTACAATGCGAGGTAATGCCGTACCACTGAATTCTGCCAGTCCGGCTTCAGTTTGGTTGATGCTTGTCGATTGAAGCAGACCATCATCTGCCATCGCGTCAAACTGTGCAGGAGTCATCGAACTGCCACACCCACAGCTTTCCTGTTTATTGATAATGGCAGAACTGATGGCATTAGGGATATAGATAAATGTATAATTCTGCGTACTATTGGGCGAAATAAATTTATTATAGTTGAACGTATTGTCGAATCCAAAATAAACAAAGTCGATATTGCCGCCATTCAATTCTGTTATCTCAGAAGTTTTTAGCACTTTACCTAAGGATGATGAAAAGTAACAGCCAATTGTATTTTGTGCTGTGTTTACACCCAAATGTACATTGCTAAAGCGAAACAGATTGCTATTAGGTAGCAAGGTGATGGTTTGCGATTTAGTCAGACTCTTTTTGTCGTTAGATGCTGTGAGGGTTATGGTGTAGGTACCCGGAGAGTTATAGCTCACTGTGGGAGACGCTGTAATTGATGAAGAAGGCGATCCTCCCGGACACGACCAGTTATAACTTGTGGCGCTTAAGCTGTTATTTTGCAGATATGCCGTAAATGGGACTTCCATGTCATTGTCATCTGCAGCCCAAGTGATATTGAAATCATTTGTCAAATCGGGTAGTACCGTTACAGTCGTATCTTTGGTATAGCTAACTCGTCCGTTGCCAGCTTTCAGAGAGATAGTATAAGTACCCGGAGTACTGAATACCACGTTGCCCGGTTGCTGCAGATTGGAGGAGGATGGCGTCCCGCCCGGAAAAGTCCACTGACAACTGGTAGCACCAATGGTATTATTGCTTACAGACACAGTGGCATCGGGATACCAGGAAGCATTGTTGTTAACCGTAAAACCCATTCGGATAGCAGCATCAAGCGTGATCGTAGTATCGCGACTATCTTTGCCCCCATTCTGATTGGTTGCATCAAGGTGAATAGTGTACGTGCCGGGATTGTTATACTGCAAGGTGCCGGGATTACGTTCCGTCGAAGAAGATGGTTCTGCTCCGGTCATAGTCCAGACATAGTCTTCGGCTCCAATGGTGCTATTACTTATTTTCACTGTTACCGGTACCGAATAGTTATTGTTGACCACTTCCGCACTGAATCCGGCTTTTACTTCGAATACCTGCTCCTGATAACAACCGGACAGCAGGAACAGAAGTGGGAGCAGTACCCAAACAATATGATGATATAAAGGACGAAAAAACATGTTTAACTAAGAGCTATGAATTATGAACTATCAATTATGAATTATGAATTATGAACTATGAATTATGAATTAATATAGTAAAGGATTTTCAAATTCAAAAGTATAACTACTACTTTGAATATTTCCTGGCAATATATACCTGAATAGCACCGGATACTTCCCTCTACGCATAAGGGGGTATGTTCCCTTTAGGAAAATCTGACGTAACCGTTCGGGAACTGCATTAAAGTTATAAGAATACTTATTAACTACTTTGTTCTGTAATTCCCTGAAGTCCGTGTAATAATAATAATCCTGATAATAACGATATGGGAATCGTGTAATCAAGTCCGACCTATACGGTTCTTTGTCAGACATGGTTTTATACCATGTCATGGCTTCCACTCCCCGTACTGGTGGAAATCCGACCACAGATGTATCGCGACTAATGGTAATGCCTGCATCGAGCGGATATTGCTGATAGATGCGAGGCTTGATGTCTTGAGTGTACCAGTTATCGGTGAGCAATGCCACCGGTTGTATCAGAGGTTTTGTTCCTGTCAGGTCGACACCCCACAGTTCAGCATCATCAAAAGCCTCCGACCCGGCTACATCAGACTGTAAAGCTCCTACATCGGTAAGGATAATCTGATACAATGCATTTGTAGGCATTTTAGCAGCCATCTTATCTGCGAAACCATAATACTTACTGGTATTAAAATTATAGGTCAGATATGTTCTGGCTTCGGATGACGTAACTACTCCTACCGCTTTTTGGTTAGTTACCTTGATCTCGTTACCATCTGTTGCAATAGTAGATGTTTCTTGTTTCACGTTATTCGTATTATTTGCAGCCGGAACACCAGCCAATGTAAAACTATATGCCTGTGCTGTTTTCAACTCAGGTAAAGTCATAACTACCCTTTGGGCATTTGCATCATAACTGAAAGGAGCTGTCACTACAGATCCACCGGTCGACAGTTGAACCTGCTGTGTGTATTGACTGTCTTCAAACAGGTAAGCCTGTCCACGTTTCAGTTGTACGTAAGCTTGCCGGTAGTGTTCCAACGGGAAGAAGTATTTCTGATCCTTCACCGGATAACAATAGGCTACGTTTTGCATCGGAATATTATTGGGTGCCGTACCGGTAGTAAAGGTCAGTTCGCGTTGTTCGGTCACCTTTTTCCCATTATCAAACACAGTTTGCCAGGAACTTCCGTTTTGTTGTTCGAAACTTACGCTCACAAAGGCCTTGAGCTCCGAAACCGGAGGCAAAATTTCTGTGCTTTCAAAAGTCACGGCATCATTGTTGCTATTCCAGGTTAGCTTACCCGGTATGGATACACCTCCTTTTGACACCGTGAAACCATCCAGCTTAATGCGGTATGCAGATCCACTCTCGAGCGTAAATGGTTTATTGACAGGCATATTAAATACAGCCTGTGGAGTTGTAAACACATCGACATCGGCCGATTGATCAGCTGGTGTAAAGTCCGAAATTATTTTTATGTCTTCAAGCGGATTCTCCGAGCCTGTCACTATTTTACAATCATTACCTAATGTTACCTGGAAGCTATACTTGCCTTTTACAAGACCCCCTAAGACATTAAAATACCCCCCCAATTGTCCGGAGAACCACGACGGGTTCGGCAATTTTGCCTGCATAAGCAGAGCCGCACCTGCACTGATAATAGGGATTCGTTTTTTGATAAACAGCAGCTTTACCTGTATGCCCAGTTCTCCCTGCATGTAAGCATAAGCTTGTCCGTTCGCATACCATCCATTGATCCCGATAGGTTCCGTACTGCCCTCACAATGGGCATTTCCGTAGTTTTTAAGCATAATATCAAAACCTAATCCGGCTTTGAAATTGGCATAGAACATCAGAAACCGCAAGTCACCGGTATTGACAGAGAAGCTGGAGCCAAAGGCAAACCCTTTTCCGTCTCCCAATGCATTCAGATCGCGCATATAATCGAGCGACTGCGAGCTTATTCCCAGTATTTGTGCCACTTCAGCGGGAGGTGCAGGGCTTGCCGGAATCCGGCTACCAACCATAAAATAACCGTTGGCTTCGGCACTAAGACTGCCGATTCCTATTTTCAGGCCAATCCGATCGGTTGGCGTGCCTATGTGCACATACCATTCTTTGGGCTCAAAATGCAAGACTATCCATCCCGCTTTATTGTTTTCTCCGCTACCACGTATTACGTTACCGGGAGTTTTCAGGTAGGCTTCGGCAGTGGCATGCAAAACGTTATTGCTAAAGTCGTAACTCATACCCACCTTAGCCAGCATAGAGGCAGCTCCATCCAGAGTTGTATTGACAGGTTGAATATTGTTTGCCAAATCGGCAAACTGACCTCCCTTAGCAAGGGTGGCATATGTTGAAGAATTCTGAATATTAGTCAGCGTACTTTTCATTTGCTCCGCCATGTAATTCTTTGCCTTGGCTACATCCGAATAAAAATCGGTAATAGCTGCCGGAGGAACAAAATAGGCTTTACCATACAATCCCATATTGGATAGCCCATTGTTTGAATTAAACATCATTTCAAACCCGGCTTCTCCGGTAAAAGCTTTAGCTCCCTCAAAGTTAACTTTAGCATTAAATCCCAATCCGTACGATTTATCGGGAGTGTAATCGATGCCACACAGGCTTTGTGCCGATTTACTCGCCAGTTTCAGCATATGATAACTGGCACCACCGCCCAGTCCGGTCATACTGATACCGGCAAAAAGCGGAACATCAAAACCCGTTGCCATGGCCTGCACATACCAGTAGCGAAACGCTTCGGTAGGATTGCTGCTGTCGGGTTTAGCGCCAAAAGCTGCCTGAGCATTTACCGTAACCGGACTACCCAAATTGGTAGTCATCTTCAGTGTACCTGCAAAACCATCACCCATGGTGGGGTCGTCGCGCAGAAAGTTGACATTACCGCTGATATTGAATCCGCAGAAACTAACACTGTCGATAGCCACAGCACCAATAGTCAGCTTTTTGAAAACAAAGGCGATAGTTTCATCGGCATTCTGCATGGCTCCCACAATGCCAAGTCTGGTAGATGCACTGATTTTACCCGCCATCAGGTTTACGTTCACTCCCATCGAGAGTGTAACCTCGTTATTATTGGTGGTAAGACCTATGTCGGAAAGCGAGATCGGAAAGTTTCCGATTTTAGCTTCGCCTTTGTAGCCAAAATACTTCGCCTGAATGTAGGGCGACTCGGTCTGCAGCACCAGCTCCTGAAACTCGATACCTTTGATAGAAGTAACTGATTTTGTGTTTTTCGCCGTTTCCGAACTTGCTTGCTTGGTGGCTTCGATGGTCAGGCTACCGGTCAGCACCGCTTTCGGACGGAAGTTGCCGTCTTTCACCGTCAGCTCAATGTGTGAGGTCGGGTCCAGGTGTGCCTGAGCCTGAAACAAATCAAAATCTATGTCGCAGAGCGAACTAGCCACCAGGGTATATTCATTGCCGGGCATAATGGTTGCTTTGTAGGCAACACCTCCCCGACAGGAATCGACTTTCTGCTCTTTTGAAACCGGCAACTGGATGCGCCCGTCAAAACCACCACCAGTCAGTTTACTGGCTTCTAAATTGATAAAGAATTTGTCTACAGAAAAATTCCATCCTGAGGCTGATCCTTCGGGTATAAGCCCACTGGCAGCAAAGTTACCCGTCAGTCCGGCATTGTCAATAAGCAGTTGGTTCGCCTCAAAACTAGCCCGCTCGGTTGAACCCTTCTTCTTGAATTCCGATGGTAATGTTACTTTGAGCTTGTTGACATACACTCCCCGCCAGAGGTTGGCCTGGCCGGGAACAATGTTAGAATAACCCGAAGGAAAAACTACACCCGGGGAGTTGCGCGTATCGCTAAGATCCACCACGGCTTTATCCACCGAGATGGCAAATTTTTCCAGCCCCTTTACGGCAAAAGGTTGCAGGCTGAATTCGGCCAGTATATCGTTCCAGTCGGTAATCGTGGTTTTAAACGAACCTTTGACCTGCTGCGTGGAGTCAGGTTCCATGTTCTGATTGAGTGCCACCAACATATTTTTAGAGAAAAGCACATCGGCTGACAACCCGATTTGCTGAATGCCGCTACAGTTAAACACAGCATAAGTATCGCTTTGCGGGTCGGGCATCTTGAGGTCTTTAGCGCCCTTTAGCGTAACGGAAAAAGAATTGCTGCCAAAGGGAATAACCACGTCCTGCAATAAATACAAGCGGGCATCGCCTATCAATCCGCCACTGTGCGAGAGTTTTATATTATCAGCTCCGAAATAAAGTTCTTTTGGTTTATTGGTTTCCGGGTCGTTCTGTGGCAGTGCCAGCTTACAAAACACGGTCAATTGCGTGTAAGCCGGCAGAAACTTAGCCTGACTAACCCCAATAGTCACGGTGGCCGTGCCAAACTTCTTTTTCATGCCCACAGGCAAATTGGTCAGGTCGGTAGGCGAAATAGCGTCTACGTATTTCTGGTAACTTTCCAGATCGTCGAGCGTTGCTACCGCCCGGGCCTTGGTATTGTCGTCAGATGCAGTAGCACCTGCCGCATGACCGGCCAGCGACATACAACAGAAAAATACGATCAACAAATAGAATGTACGTAAACGATGTGACATGCTAACTATAAACTATGAATTATAAACTACTAACTAAGAACTGTCAACGATGAACTATAAACTACTAATTATGAAGCTTCCACGCGTGTGGATACTCCGTCCCGTAAAAAAGACGATACTTCCACGCGTGTGGAAGATCCGTCAAGTAAAAAAACAGTACTCCCACACGCGTGGAAGGTCCGTCAAGTAAAAAATCAGAGCTTCCACGCGCGTGGAAGGTCCGTCAAGTAAAAAAACAGTACTTCCACACGCGTGGAAGGTCCGTCAAGCAAAAAAACAATGCTTCCACAAGCGTGGAAGGTCCGTCCCGTGAAAAAACAGTGCTTCCGCGCCTGCGAATACGCTGTCCCGTGACGGGACGCTGTTTTCACGCGTGGGGACGGTCTGTTTTCTTTCCTTTGTCTTAGCACGGCGCGCAGAAACGTGCCATCAAAGACAATTCTACCACCACTTCCAATGAGGAGACTCTCCTCAGCCTGCTTGTATATTATCGCACTCCCATTATCCAACTTTCCCCAGTAAAAAAATACAACAATCACATTATATCTTACTCTTAGAAATTTCTTTTCTATGAATTAAGCCTAAATTAGGATTATGAGCACTCACACGGACATAAACCCATTCTGTATTATCGATATACTCTATCACCTTAAATGACTCACCTTTATTTATTTTGCTTATCACTTTCTCTCCTATTGGAAGTTCCGGGGCATATAGATAAGTGTCATTTTTTATAAACGCACATTCTTCGTTCCAAATTGATAGAGCCTGTTTCTTCAACAAGCATTCAGCATATTCTTTTTCATTATCAATTACTCTGCACGAAAATGGACAGTTCGGATTTGTTTTTCTTTCTGAAAATGGCACCAACTGGGTATTTAATTCGTCGAAAAAATGATCGTTAATCTCATAATTATATTCATATTCGGGAGAAAAGGTATTTTTCCACCATCCCATATTTTTTTTTGTCTTCTTTTCTATCAGATACCCACCGAAAACCTCCCTCATAGCTATCTCATGCAGCTTGGCAAAACTCAATGGTGTATTGATATCTTTTGTGTAATTCTCGCGGGGAAGAACGATGTGAGCCCCAGCAAAAAAATACCATACATTCTTAATTTTTGCGCCATATAGAAAAGTAATACCATCAGCAGCAACTTCTTTATATTTAATATTCCGGGCTAAAATTGCAGTAATAAACCTATTCTTAGGCATATCAAATACCTTTAACAAATCTATTTCTATACTTCTATTTAACTGTTCTCCATCCCAACATTTCAGATTGTGTTGCGTCCATTTTGAAATGGTATCATTTAGTAACGTAGATACAGAGCAATATTCCTTTATGTCGATGTGATTGCATGAGAAATTATAAATATTAGTTGTTTTTTTGTTATTCTCATTTTTCGTGCATGACGATAAAAAAATCATGGCTATCAAGCCAAGATTAATTAATTGTTTAATTCCTTGGCTTGACATATCCTGCGCTGTTAGTTCCTGTTGGAGTTAGTTTTGTAAATATCCATTTATAATTTCCGATACTGTGACTTTTTAAAAATCCTTGGGGTACATCATATGGAATAAATACACGCCGGTCTTTAGGTAAATCTTTAGCTTTTGTTTGTGGTGCTACACCATCTTGAAGCTTTGGAGTATTTTTGAGTGTTTCCTCATCGGAGCCATACTGCCAAACTTCGGTAAACACATTCCAATCAGTGCCTCCGCTTTCGGCGTTTTCAGGTGCAATAATGTAAAACCGCCCAAATGTGACAGAATCCTTCAACACGTCTATCATACCAAGCGCATAGGCGTAACCCATACTGTGGCATACAATGTCCAACGTATCTATTTTCTTTCCCAATTGGATAATGCTTTTTTATAATACAATTGCTCAAATTCCTCTTCCGAACAGGTATCTATCCACCCTTTCTCCCCCATATACCCGCAGCCCCACCCTGAGCCTTTAAAATGATAATCAAACCAGCGTTCGTTAATCTCATATTCATATTCCGGATCAAAAATATTTTTCCACCAGCCTGTATCTTTCTTCTTCTTAATCAGGTACCCGTTAAAAACTTCTTTCATGGCTATCTCGTGTAACTGGGCGAAACTTAAAATTCCTTTATCATTATAAGGAGTTGGATAGCACGTTGCACCGTTAAAGAAATACCAAGAATCTTGTATCTTTACACCATAGAAAAAATCAATTGCATTTGAAACCAGACCTTCTTTCTGTTGGATTAATAATGACATTACACATTTAGTCCCTTCTTGGTTAAAACATAATAATGAATCTATTTTCCATGTATTGCAAGATTCTTGCTTATGACTGCTTAATTTGTTTTCTATCCATGATTTTAAGCTGTCATTAGAAGCTATATAAACATTAGAATAGACACTACTCCTTACTAATTTATTTGAAAACGACTTATAAAGTTTCGTTTTTTCTAAAGTTTCATTTTTCTGCTTACTACATGAAAAACAAAAAAAAAGTAATGATAGCAAAAGAAGATAAATGTTTTTATTTTTTCTGTTTAACATAACCTGGGTCATTGGGGTTTCTCGTAAATATCCATCCATAATTTGTTATTTTGTGACTAATAATAAATCCTTTAGAACCATTTAGCGGAATATAGGCACGACCGCCTTTATTTGTAGGCAATTTTGTAATGCCAGGCACAGGAGTTTGGGGTGCAATACCGTCTTGTTCGTAAAGGTGATCACCGCCAAGTTCTACTGGTGCTTCATTGCTACCATACTGCCATACTTCGGTAAAACGAGTTAGGTCAGTGGAACCACTTCCTGCATTTTCGGGAGCTATGATATAAAACCGCCCGAAGGAAATCTTATTTTGTAATTGGTCAATTATCCCCAGTGCATAGGCGTAACCCATACTGTGACACACAATGTCGAGAGTATCTTGAAGTGCAATATTTGGATAGTCGTTGAGTAAATTTTTGCCTGCATCTCGTCCTCTTGCTCTGCGTTGCTCGAAACCCTTCGTATTGGATTCTGTGGACAAATGTACACATGCATCTTTCTGGTAACAAGGATTTGCGGTGTGTTGAGGAGGTAATGTAGGATTTAATGCACCCATTGATGACATCATACTTGCCAAAAATTTAGTTTTATCACCATGGTTAGAGGTACTGATACCATCATGCCCATCAGCATAAAATGTAGTGTCTGGCTTTAGTCTTTCGATAAATTGTGTGTCAATATGTTCCCAATAAGAACTACCCTCATCTACTATGTCGGAAGGATAGAGCTTATTGTCTGCGTTAATATCCTTTTCAATTAGAGGATTATATGCTGCCCTGTAGCCATTTACAAATAGCAAAATATGTTTTGGCTTACAAAGCGTTATCTGGTCTAAAACATGTCCGATATATAAGTGATATGAATCGTCTGAATAATCTTTTACCAATGCACATACTTCATCCTTCAAGCCGACCCAATTATCGCATTTTTTCAACGCTTTGATTGTCCCATTTTGCTTAGTGTAAAATTCTAAAAAGTTATCAGTATTAGTAAATTTCCCTTTTAGTTTTTCTGCCAATTCATCTTTACTGAGAATCTGATTTTCAACCTGAATTTTATCGTCTTTTTTATTGAATACAATAGCTGTAACTGCTCCGTTAGCAGTCTTGATTGTTTTTGAATAGAGTATTTGTGTATTTGGAAATTCAGGATTACTTTTATTAAACTTCTCAACAGACGAACTTTCGCTACATGTATAACCATGCAATGCCAAATATAAACCATTAGGATAATTTGCTGCAAACTCTTCATATTTCTTGATTAATTCATTAGCATCAACGGTTCCCATTTCCACCCCCTTATCCGTCTCAAACACACTAATCACCAGTCCCGGGTCATACATCAGATCCCATTGGAGTTTAGAAAGAGCTTCGCCCACAGGGTAGTTCATCACGTTGGCGGCAGAGAATGTAGCATCAGCCATACCGCTATAGCTAAAGGTATGTTCCAGTTGGAATACGCCATGACCTATCTCATGAGCAGCGGTTGTGCCCTGCGAAGTGCCGGTCTGTCCATCGGTAAAGATATAGCCAAACTGCTTGCCTCTAGGCATATCGCCCAGTAGGGTTTTGCCTTGGTCTTTACCCGCGCCCTGCTTCAGAGCAAACATGTAAACCGTGCCGGCATCGTATGCACTTCCAAGGCTGGCTGCATAAGCACTGTTCAGCGCCTTCATCTGCTCGGTATATACGCTTAACAGTCCGCTACCTTCTACTTTCAGTGAGGCCGTTTTTAGTGCTTCGTATTCAAACTTGTCTTTGGTTGTCAGGTTAAAGTCAATACCCAGCGGTTCGTATACCTTCTGCAGCTGTTCGGCAATGGTTTTGCTGTCAAGCGCAGCATCGTTTACAGGCACCAGTGCCAGATTTATTGTTTTCGGTTCGTAGGTAGCCACCAGCAGTTTGCCCAGTGTATAAGACCTCACCCCTGCCCCCTCTCCTTGAGGAGAGGGGTAAATAGCGTACACTTCCTGCGCATCGCCCGCAGGTCCGCCCACCAGTGATAGTTCACAGCTATTGTCAGTTATTTTTTTCTTTTCAAACAGAGTTCCTTTAGCATTTACAAAACGTACACTGTCGGCAACAAGCTTTTTATCGTTCAAGTTGATAATGGCAAGTACCTTGTCGGCCTCACCGGGCACCATCAGTTTGGAACTTACGCGGTATTTCCCCGATTGTCCGCTTATAGGCAGCGTTTCATAACGTTTGCTCCAGTTGCTATTGCCATCGTAGGCTTTTTGCCATGCGTCGAAAGCATATTTCATATCGCTGGTAGGAGCAAAAATCACAGTACCTTTTGAAGCATCCACCACCGTAAGGTTGGCTGTGGCAAGCATAGCGCCCGCATTGCTGCTATTACTACCCACCTTGGTCAGCTTTCCTTTGTCGTCGGCCTGATAAACAGTACCTGCTGCATCCTGTACAGTGGTAGGCAGATTACTCACAGTCAGGGTCTGCCCATTACCCAGGGTGATGGTTCCACCGCCGGTAGTGTTTACTGTAAAAGTGCTACCAATAGTATCGGTAGGCGTAATGGTATAGGGCACGGTATAAGTTGTGGCAGCTGTTCCGGTTACTACCTTGCCCACGTCGGTACCTCCGGTGTATAAACCTATGGCATCGTCTATCGTTTTATCTATATCCCCGATATTCTTCCCGGTAGGGTCGTAGGTAGTTATAAACGATCCGTCAATAAGCTTATAGTCGCTGTTTACTTTGATAGAAGCGTAGGTTACATGTATGCGTGTATCGCCCAGCCAGGGCACTTTGGTCCACGCTTCGCCACTCCATCCCTGCGAAGTGCCGGTCACACTGCTAATCGTAGTTGGAAAATCATTGGCCATTACCACATCGCCCGCTTTAAGCAGCGTGAGCAACGTTTGTTTGCTCAGGTCGATGGTTGGTTCTTTACCGCATTCGATACCGGATATTTGTCCGGCTGACAGCGTGGTGGCACGTTGCGAGGTGGTATAAACAACCTCACCCCCGTCCCCTGAGGAGAGGGGGGCTGTGGAATTGCCATTATTGCAGGGTACGCCCACTTTTAGCTCATACTCTGTAGCAGGTTCGAGGCCGGAGATAGTACGAAACAGATCGGATGTTTCGGTTTCTGCCCAACTCCATTGTCCGGCAGCAGAATATTTGCGGTATGCTATTTTATACGTAATGCCTCCGGTGGTGGCACCTACAGGAGTGTCCCATGTGGCGACAATGGCATCGGAGGTTTTGGCTTCGAGTGCCAGACTTTGCGGTGCCGGACAGGGGTCGCCATACCGGAAAGTAAAGAGATTGCTGTAACCGTCATTGCGGTACAAACCCACGTCTTCGAATCCGGCTTTGGCTTTTGCCCGCACCCGCCACGCGTAGGTATAACCGGATACCAGCGAGGGTTGAGCCTGGTTGTAGATAAGCGTTGTAGTGTTCGATACCGTAGTCTGATACTTCGGAATGGCGGACATAAACTGTTGGTAGGGATCGCCCGCTGCATCCCACAATTCGGAGAGTGTAAACTCATATTCGGTATTGGTTACCTGCGATGAACGGGGTGTCCAGTTAAAGATAATACCCCCGTTGCCTCCCGAACCGGAAGTAAAATCGGCAATCTTTGATTTGTCGGTCGGGCTGTTCAAAAGTGGTGGATCGTTGATAATAATCCAGAAGGTCTGGGCAATCCGTCCACTTAGTTTATTTCCTGTAAAATAATCGTACACCTCAAAACCGATAGTATAGACGCCCTCAGGCAGCGACCGTGCATATCCGTCGGGGTTGATGCCCTGCAGGTTTTCCAACCGGAAGTAGTGTGCCAGCTCGGTGTTGGTGAAGCGTTGCGGAATACCACCGTCGAGCATGATAAGCGGTTCGCCGGATATATTGTCGATACTCTGGGCAATGGTAGCATTCTGTGTCTGGATAAAAAGTTTGAGGCGTACCCGCTTATTGGCCATAGTCAGGTCGGTAAGCGTGAGGTTAAGCGCCAGACTTTGGATGTTGCTGTTGGCATAATCACTCAGATTGGCCGGATAAGGACTGGCAATAGCAAGTGATCCCTGCACGGGATATTGCTGGGCAAAAGCTGCAACACTCGTGAGGAGAAAGAGGAATATGTAGAGTAAACGTTTGAACATCCTTAATAATTATGAATTATCAATTATGAGTTATGAATTAAGCTATATGGCTTTTCTATCAGGTAGAAGCAGTAGGAACCAAATAATGTCTTATTTTTTAGAGAAACAATACGATACGGTTGTAATTTAAAGTCCCCTTTAGGGGACTTTAGGGGCGGTTTTCAAATGTATTTTCCACCCCAAGCCCCTAAAGGGGATGTTAAATAGTATCGTCTTTGAAAATTCAAAATGGGACAATATATTTATACCATTACTTACTTTGGCTATACGCACAGCAAAAGCAAACGATTTATCCCTCAGTATATTTTTTTTATCACCAGTCTCACTCATAGTTTATAATTGACAGTTCATAATTCATAGTTTATAATTCATAGTTAGAAACAGTTCATGATTAAAAAATAATCACTTTCATTGTTGCACTTCCCTTAGGCGTTTCCAAAAGCAACAGATAGACACCTGGCAATACGGTAACATTGATAGGCACTTCGTAGGTTGAGTCTCCCGATTTTCGGCCCTGAAAAACTACCTGGTTGCTAAGCACATTAATCAACTTTAGCTGTACGTCGGCTTTATCCTGCAATACAACCTTGCTTGCCAACTCCCCATGACTGGGGTTGGGCGTCACACTGAAAGTTTGAATAAACGGTGTCTTCGCATTGCTTATGTCCGAGAGCTGCGATCGGGTACTGACAATCATTTCTTTCTCTTGTTCGGAACTACATACGCCCTTGTAACTAATCATTTTGATGACATACACTCCGGTATCGGGCACCTGAAATTCGGTGTACGACTGTCCGCCGGACAATATCTGAGCTTTTGCCGGCAACACCCACCGGATGCTGTCCGGCGATGGGTAAGTGGTGTTTACGATCACAATTTTTTCGTTGACAAAGGCCTGTGTGGGCAAAGCAAACTCATTGGCCACCGTAGTACCCGATGGAGTTAGCGTAACAGTGCCAGAATTACTGCAACCCACCGCATTGGCTACAGTTGCTGTATATATTCCCGGTTTTGTAAGATCCACCGTGGGAGTAGTTGCCGTAAATCCATCAGGTCCCACCCAGCTATAGCTTATCCCGGTTTTCGATGGAATGCTAATATCGTAGCGAATAGTTTGGCCCGAACAGATATAGCGGTCTGCTCCCAGATCGAGAGCTAACTGTGCCGGATTCTGCAGTGAATCATTTTTCTGAATAGTACATCCGGCAGCATCAGTCACCAGCAAAGAGTATTTCCCGGCACAAAGCAATCCGGCTTCTGATCCGGTACTTGCAGAACCTGTCCATCGGAAAGAATAAGGAGCAATGCCACCACTAACAGTAGTTGTTATAGCTCCATCGCAACTCTGATAACATACAGGCTGCTTCTTATATAAAAAGAGGTAAAGCGGAGCAGCCTTGCTGATATAAATCTGACGGGCTGCCACACAACCATTACGGTCGGTAACCCTGACAATGTACGGTCCGGCAGAAAGATTCCGGACAGTTACCGTCTTGTCGCCGGTACTCCAGGCATAAGCATAAGGAAGTGAGCCTCCCGACGGAACTACAGTAGCACTTCCTTCATCGGCACCACTGCACCCTATATCAGTCTGTTGAATGGCTAGTTGCAGTTCTGTTGGCTCGGGCAACAGAATCACCGAGTCCTGATGCAGGGATATTCCGTTGGCATCTGTAATAGTACAGGCATACGTCCCGGTAGCCAGGTCGGTGGCCATACTGTCGGCATAAGCCGGCATGATTTCAAATACTCCCCGGCTGTTTTTCTTTTTCCATCTATATTGGTATTTTTTGCCGGAGGCGAAAGGAATACCTCCCTGAGCAGTAGCTACCAGCACTCCCTGCACATTGCCGTTGCACTTGATGGAATCCTGAACTTCCAGAGACAACCGCAACGCCGGAGGATTGGAAAGGGTAATCTTCTGATTGGCACTACAGCCATGAGCGTCCGTCACCGTTACAGAATACTCTCCCGCACAAAGCGACGAAACCGCATCTGCCGTTGAGTTCACCCCGCTCCAGGCATAGCTAAACGGAGCTGTTCCTCCCCTCACCACAGCTTTGAGACTTCCATCGCACACATTGTACTCGGAGATTAGCTTGGGTTGGAAGCTTACCGACAATAATTCGGGCTCTGTTACAGTCACACTTTGCCGGGATACACAGCCGTGCCTATCGGTTACTTCTATCCAATACTCTCCGGGAGCCAGATTATCAATAGCGGGAACAGTTTTCCCATTACTCCACTTGTAGGTGTAGGGCAGCACACCACCCGAAACACGAACAGAAGCACTACCATTATGAAGATCCTTGCACGGAATATCGGTATGACTAACAGTCAGTGCGAGCGTATCGGGCTCGGGCAGGTAGATTTCGATTGATTCAGATAAGATGTTTTTATCGGAATCCTGAACATTAAATGCATACCAACCGGAAGTCAATCGGTTGATTATACTATCTTTCTTTTCCTCTTCGGTTACAAGTGAGCGGTATTCTCCTGTACCATTCTTCTTTTTCCAGATATAGAGATAAGGATTGCCGGTAGTAAACGGAATACCTCCCGATACCCTTGCGGCAATCGTTCCTGCAGCTGTGCCGTGACATTGTATGGAGTCTTTCACGTAAAGCGATGCCACAAAAGGCGGAGGTGCATCATTCAGATTTTTAGTAACCTGAGCCGGACAACCAAACATATCATTCACCGTAACCGTGTAAGAGCCGCGGCAAAGCTTATCGGCAGTAGCACCGTCGGTATTATTCGGACTCCATTGATAAGTGTACGGACCGACTCCTCCCAACACAGAAGCGGTCAGCAAGCCGTCGCAAGAGCCGGCTGACAATGGTGCTACAGTATTAGTAAAACCAATGATCAATGAGTCGGACTGGTCAATGCTGGCTGTATATTGTTTTGTACACCCATTTCGATCCGTAGCAGTGATCGTGTATACTCCCGCTTTGATATTTTGCAGCTCGGCATCGGTTGCTCCGGTGTTCCACAGCAAGCGGTAGGGTTTTAGTCCTCCCGTAACCACGGCACTTATAGCCCCTGTGCTTGCTCCGTGACACAATACATCGGTCTTTTGTATCCGTATTGCCAAAGCTTCGGGTTGTGGCAGGTAAAATACCGAGTCTGCTCTGAGTGTAACTCCGATACTATCGGTGATATTTAAAGCATACCAACCGGCTGTTAATCCTGCTACAACACTGTCTTTCTCGGCAGTCAGTTCTTCATACATACCGGATGTATTTTGTTTCTTCCAACTATATTTATACGGTTTTCCAGTTTTGAATGGGACTCCTCCCTGCGCATAAACTACCAGGCGTCCGTTATTATCGCCAAAACATTTTACAGAGTCCTGCACGCTGATTTTTACCTTAAGTGGTGGCGGCAACAGAATACTGGTAGTGGCAGTACAACGGTTTTTGTCTATTACTTCCACCTTGTAATTGCCGTCGCAGAGCAGCGTTTTTACACTATCCACCGTTTCTTCCGCATCGTTCCAACGGAAACGATAAGGTCTCGTGCCTCCATCGCCTATAGCTTCTATCATTCCGTCGCAGGCTACCAGCACATCTCTTTTCTGTAAGCTCAGTGTCAGTTGCTTCTCGGGTTCGGTTATGGATATCGTTTGGCTGGCGGGGTTGGGCTGGCATCCCTTGCTGTCCTGAACTGAAACGGTATATTTTCCCGGAGGGAGATTTGTTCTTTCTTTTTGAGTCGATCCATCTTTCCAAAGATACGTATACTCTCCGTTTCCACCACTCGCTGTCACCCTGATGGAACCGTTGTTGTCGCCTTTGCAGCTAACATTCGTACTATCCACACTGATTTGCACCACCTCCGGCTGCGTCAGATGGAAAGAGTCTGTTCGTAGTGTTCTGTTGTGCCGGTCATCAATCTCTACTGAATAATATCCTTCCGGAAGATCTGTAGCAACACTATCATTCGATTCGTCTTCACGAACAGGTGGGAATAATAATGTTGAGACTCCGGTATTTATATCGTGCTTATACCAGGTATATTTATATGACAAGCCTGTTAAGCTTGGTTCTCCTCCTACAGCACGGGCCGCAAGTTCTCCTTTTTCCCCGTAACAATCGATGGAATGTTTCACGACAATGTCCACCTTAAGAGGGTCTATAAAGCTTGCCGAAGCTTCTGCCGTACATCCGTTGTTATCTGTAACTTTAAGTTTATATGTCCCCGATGCCAGACCGGAAGCGGTTTTTGTTTTTGAACTACTACCTGTCCAATCAAGACTACAAGGTCTGTCAGGAGTAAAGGTACCTCCTGAAACAGTAGCCACTAGTTCTGCATCTGCCGCATGATAAGCAGAAAGTTCCGTTCTGGCAAGTGTTACGGAAAGTGGAGCGGAGGGCTCGAAAACAGTGAACTCATGATTCAACCAGCAGCCATTGGTATCTTTGATCGTCACCACATACTTTCCTGCATGTAATCTTGTAAGATTATTTGATATGGTATCACCGTCATTGTTCAGATAGATATAACTACCGGTTCCCCCCGTGGCTGTAAAATGGATTTCGCCGGTATAATCGTCATAGCAATTCACGTCGGTAATGCTTTGGGTAGAGATTGCGAGTGGTTCCGGGTTTATTAATGTTATCGTGTTGGCAGATTTTAATTCGTTATGATAGGCATCCTCCACTTCTACCATATAATCACCAGCCGATCCGGACACCGACAAACAGTCACTTGTTCCCGAAGAAACAGGTGAGTAGGTATTATCGGCGTTGATTTTTTTCCATGTGTACGTGTATGTTCCTCCTGCCTGTTTTACACCGCCCGAAGCAGTGGCTTTAAGTATTCCATCGGAGCCGTCGTGACACGAAACAGGATGTACTTCTTCTATATTAACTATTAAAGGATTAGGCTGGTCAATGTGCACCAAAGCGGTTGCACTACAACCATTTTTATCTTTTACCGTCAGCGAATAAGTACCTGCTTTCAAACCGGAAACAGATGTTGCAGTCGATGTGAAATCAGCCCCTGTAAAGTCCTTACCACTCCAATCATAGGAATAATCAGCGGTTCCACCTTTTACTTCAGCGGTGATGGAGCCATTCCCTTTATTAAATCCGGTAGGGTTAATTGGTTTTAAAGTTAAGGTTAGTTGATCAGGCTTATATAAATACACCGAATCAGTCGTTGAGCAACCAATAAAGTCAGTAACGGTTACTTTATAATACCGCTTTACCCCCTTATGAGAAATAGTATCCGTTGTAGCTCCGGTATCCCACTGATATGTATAAGGAATCAAAACTCCGGGGCTACCTCCGGTAGCGGTTACTTTCGCAAAACCATCACTACTGCTACTACAACTAATGTCAGTTTTATCAAATGTAAGATTGATTTTTGGGGTTGAATCTTTAAGGTTGACAGTTATACTGTCCTTTGTCTTATAATTGTCAGCTACTACCACTTTGTATGTTCCGGCATTAAGATCAATATTGCTATTGTCCGACGATTTTGGCGATTTAGCAACTGTTTCATATGTGTTGGATTGAATGTTGAACTTGTACCATGAATAGGTATATTTAATCTCGTTGTCGGTAAAATGATCCCGGGTGATGTTTACCGTAATTGTTCCATTGTTACCGCAGTAACAGGTTATGCCTGTTTGGGTGGTTGTTAGCTTTATAGGCGGAGCAGGATTATCAAGGGTAATAGTTGCCGTATTCCCCAGACATTTATTCTGATCTGCATCGGCAACGGTTACACTGTACTTGCCGGCAGATAAGGAAGTGAGAGATTTTGGGGTGAAAGACTGATCGTCTTTTGTCCAGGTATAACTGTAGTTTCCGGTTCCACCGGTTGATGAAATTGTGATAACTCCATCGCTACCGTTGAAAGTGGAAGGGGCATGAGTTAGTTCATTAAGTATGCTCACCGCTGGGAGGCTGTGCGAAGGTGGATTAACAGTGAATGTTTCCGTACCAGTGCAACCTTTCGCATCGGTAACAGTTACGGTATAAGCTTTGGCTATAAGATTAGATCTGGTTTGAGAAGTTTCATTTGTGTTATTATCCCAGCTATACGAAAGCGTTCCGGTACCTCCGGTAGCGTTGACAGTGATTGCCCCCCTGCTGACTCCATCAGCACAAGGTACATCAGTAACGGTGCCAGTGATGGAAATGGCATCAGGATTCGATATAGAGGCAGATAAAATATTTTCAGTTTTATCCGCTTTCTTTGCAATACATCCGTTTATATCCTTAACCTTTAATTTGTAATTTCCAGCAGGTAAATCTTTTATTTGGGTGTTTCTTCCATCCTTGAAACTTGTCCATGTTTCATAAGGGGCATAGCTATATTGATAATTACCTTCAGTTCCTCCTGAGGCATACAAGGTGATGGTGCCATCATTCTTATTATGACAAGAAATATCTGCGCTACTTGCTATAAAAGCAGTTACCACATCATTTGGCTCAGTAATCTCGGCAGATAAAATTTTGTCAGTTACATTGTCTGCTACTTTTGCAATACATCCGTTTCCATCCTTCACCTTTAGATCGTACTTGCCAGCAGGTAAATTTATGATTTGGGGGCTTTTATCATTTGTGAAACCAGTCCATGTTGTATAAGGAGAATAACTATATTGATAACCGATCTCTTTTCCTCCCGAGACATTTAGTGTAATCGAACCACTATCTCCTTTGCAAAGAGCAGGCTTAGAGGTAATAGATGCGGCTACCTTAGAGTTTGAATCTACTATAACATTTTGTGAATTAGATTCACAACCATTATTATCCTGTATTTTCAAGTTGTAAGTACCAGCCTTTAATCCATTGATAATATTGTTTTGTGAGACATCAACGAAGCTCGCATTATTCATACTGTATTTGTAAGGTGCCGTGCCACCCGAAATATTCAGTGCAATCAAACCTGTACTATCACCATAGCATTGGACTGTGGTAGGTGTAGTCGTGAAAGTTACAGGAATTGGAGTAGAAACAGAAAATGCTTCTGTTGTCGGAGCTGTTGATGGCATACACGAATCATCACACTCCCCCAAAAAAGACGTATATTTAATTGTATACATGTGATTTGCATATAACTTCCAACCACAATTATATTGTTTTTCTTTGATTATGTCAGATTGATAAAATATTTTACTTTTAATATCATCTTCATATCCTTTCTCTATTAAGTTTAACAATAAAGTTTCATTAGGATATAAATCTCGACCAATTGAAATTGAAACGGCTCCGCTATCGCCCACACATGTTGGACTAATAACCTTGGGAGTCACAGTGGGAGGAGAAGGAATAATATTGTATACAATTACATTGGAAACTGCAGCTGGATGTAATTTACAAAAAGCATCCCCACATGGATTAACGCGTATGAGAACATTTTGACCAAGATAGTTATTAACATCTAATCCGGCGCTTTGTAGTAATGATGTTGCACTAATAGTAGGACTATAAGAATTTGAAAATTTATGCCACGTGCTTCCATAGTCTACGCTAAATTCCCAGACATAGACACTTTGTATAAAACTCGTATTAGTGGTTAAAGTAATTGCATCATCAACACCTAAAGTATTATCCTCTGGATCAGGTAATGTCCCAGATAAAACAGGGTAGTAAGCAACAGTACCCCACACCTGAAATTCATTCATTACCTGATTCACTGACACTGTGCCATAAACATTAAAATGGTCATTGGAAGTATCATAGATGTAATTATAATTACCACCCTCACAGCCACTATTACATATAGAATAAGTCATATTCCAAAAAGCACTGGCATCACAATCAGCACTTCCCTTAAAATGCAAGCTGTAAGTATCTGTATATGAATTTTGTTGATCAACTATTGGACAATCTTCATGATTAATTGATAGATATACATACGCATTGTATATTTTACTATTGTCATGATGATTAAACTGCAAATCATATTCAGCTCTAAACCCTTGCCCCCAACCTGACAGGCATATAACAAACAAGAAAACAAACAGCATTGCCATTTTCCAACGCAATACTCCTATAATATGTGTGATCTTATAATTCATAGTTTATAGTTCCTAATTCATAGTTTACTATTAATACTCCGTCTTCACTTCTTTCCATTCTCCCATTTTCCCGTTTTTCAGAGTTGGACGTACGGCATAGCGATACATATTACTAACTGCCAAATCAGTATCGGTGTAAAAAGTACGAGTGTCAGGTATTACTTGCAGTGTGCTGAAAGGTTCGCTATTTTTAGCTTTATAAATCGTGTATTCCGCAATATCCGTACTGTTTGTTTTCCAACTGATGGTGATGCTGTGATTAGTACGATCCATATCAGCCCGCAGGTTTTTCAGCTGTCCGGTTTGTTGTTTGGCATGTGCTATGACTTTCCATACGGGTGACGGCTCCGAGATATTGTTACTGCGGTCGATAGCCCGTAAGGTGTAGAGAAGCAGTGTTCCTTCAGAAGCAGATACGGTGTCTTCAAACTGCGTTGTTTTCACATCCGAAATGGTGGCAACCGTTGTCCATGCCGTATCCTGCTCCGTTTTTCGGTACAGCCGGTGACTCACCACATCATCAGAGGAGCTGTTGATCCACGCCAGGGTGGTCTTGCCGTTTGCAGAAACTCTGGAGTCGATTATAACTGGCGAAGAGGGTGGAATCCGATCGGGCTTAATGACTTCTACCACCCGGCAAGCCTTCGATTGATTCATCCTGCGGTCGAGTGCCATCACCGAGTAATAGACTTTACCGTTCAGCGTATTCAGGTTAACTTTCTCTTCAAATGTATTCTCTGTTTGTGGCTTGCTGTTGATAATAGCCGGTTCTTCTTGCTTGTTATTGCCCCGCAGTATGACATAACCCAATAAATCAGGTTCTTTATTAGCTGTCCATTTCAGATTTACGGTTCCCAACGAATCGATTCTGGCTGTCAGACCTAAAGGGACGGACGGAGGAATACTGTCGACAGCTTGTACCAGATAAGGGAATGAAGTCCGCTTATTGCCGTTTTTATCCACAGCAGTGATGGTAAAATAGTTGGCTGGCAGCAGGGGTGAGAAGCGTACCTCTCTTTGTATGGCATCTATCCGGGCAATAACCTGAGTAAAACTATTTTCGGCATTATTGGCAGACCGATTCAGTTCAAAATGATCGACAAGCGCTGCACCCTCTTCGGGAAACTCCCAACCGATTGTGGCTGTACTGTCGTTGGCGATCTGAGCTCTATTAATATTCGGAACAAAAGTCAGAACTGCTTTTCCTTTGCCTTGCACCACATCCGATGGCGGTCCATATTGCCCGAAAGGTGAAATTCCCTTTACCCGATAACTGAAGGTTTGGTTGTTCTGAATAGTGTCCGTAAAAAATGCTCTTCCCGAATCTTTTCCCGACTCATCATTCAACGTGGAAAAAGGCAGTTGCCCCAATGTCTTGAAAAGTACTCCGTCTTCCGACCGTTCAATAAGATAAGTTGAATAGTACGATTTCAGCACCTTGGTATCCCAGCTCAGAAGCACACTTTGATCACCATACGCAGCATAGACATCAATAGGCTTAGGCAATAGAGAGGACTCATTGCTTCCAATATATACCAATGCAGTGTCGCATACAGCTTTTTCTCTGGGAATATTGGGATAGATTTTATACAGGTATTTTTCGCCCCGCTTTACCGTACTGTCGTTCCACCCTAAACCGGCCATGCAAGCAGCATCAAAGCTGCGATCGGCAGCCATCAGCGAAAAAGTGAATCGTTGAGTGAGATTATTGCTTTGATTTATGATGTTAGCAAATTTGCTTGAGCCTCCGGAGATTTCAAAATCTTCGCCATATATTCCCTGAGCAATAATTGCCGCATTATCATCTGTCTGGCATAGTGTTTCCCATTCTTTCAAGGGCCTGGGCTTAATCGGAATCATGGAGAGTTTCGTCTTTGAAGGAGATGAACTAAGCTCTCCATCTTTTAAAACGGTATAGCGATCAATAGAATATCCATAATTATTAGCCAACTTCCATGCATAAGGATCAATCAGGCTCCATCTAAGTTTTATAGAACAACCACAAGTGTCGGCAATACCAATGGCTTTAATGGAGCTTATGTTTGTTGCAGATCTTTTTTGTGAGTAAAGCAAGGTCAAACTACAGAACTGAAAGATTATTATTGACAATACATAGAGATATCTTCGAATAAAAAAAGCCATATAATTTTAATATTAAGATATATTCTGTGCAAATATACTAAATTTAGCAAAGTAAAAAGATATAATTAGTAATTATTAGCATATAACTTGTTTTCATAACAATAATATTCTACAGTCTACTCTTGAACTGTTCCTAAAAAACCAGAAAATGGATAATAAGACAATATGCCACAAAAGCAAAACAAAAAATTACAAACAAAACAAAAAAGATAATCAGCAAGAACAGTTATGTATATGACAGAAATATTCAGAATTATCAGCTCAAAAAACAGTTGCAATCGGGAACTAAAATAAACAAAGAGAGCGCCCCTTTTGGAACGCCCTCAATCAGGACAAAACTATACAAGCAAACTCTACATCAATCTTTATCTGCAATGATAAGCGTAGACGGAATAGAAGTCAGCCAATGGCTTTTTGTATCAATCAGGTATTTCCAGCTTTCCACACTGATCAGCATCAGACTTTGCTGCTGTATGAAATCAGCACTGACAGATCGTTCATTCATCATATGTATATGGTTGGGAGCTATTTGTTCAATAGCACGAATCGATTCTTTTAGTTCCGCATTTTTATTGATCTGATTATTCATATCAATAAAAGAAATTTGCGAACCGGAAAAATTGATCAGTTTCTGAGCAAAACCTATCAGAAAAGTATCGCTCGGAGTAATAACCGGAATGCAGATAGTATCTGTTTTACTGAAGCCTTTGTCGATAAGTACCCCCACCGAGACTTTACTTTTAGCAATGATGGATCGCGTTCTTTCGTCGAACGGAGAATTTTCAAAAAGACTTTCTTTTCCAATTACCTGATTTAGCAATCTGTCGGGATTAATAATGCGGGTGGTGAATCCCAGAATCTTTCCGAGCAAACTTCCTTCGAATATCGACTGACCTATCCCAATCAGAAGCAAATCATATTCACCTTTGTTGGCTACTTCGGTGATATCGGATTCAATATCGCTCGTTACTTTAAAAAGCGTGGTAATTTTCTGATTCAGATATTTCGATTCTTCAAAGATTGGAGCAAAACTCTCATTCTCGTATGTTTCCAGATTAAACTGATGCAGCTTAGCACTAGGGAACAAATGCATAGCCGTAATGCCCGCATCACCCGTTGTTTCTTTTATCAGGCAGTTAGCCAAGCGCACCAGCGACTTTCCGGTTTCCGGTTCGCCAAACGAAACCAGAATTCGGAACTTACGAATCCGACTTATTTCATCAGCTTTATCGTCAGCTTTTGATTTAAATGCCCAGTTGATCAGATTCAGAGCAGGCCCTGTCATAAAGGTAGTTACCAAAGCCATGATCACCATCATAGCAAATACTTTCGGAGTCAATATACCTAAGTCATACCCGATATTCAGCACTACCAGCTCCATCAAGCCCCGCGTATTCATCAAAG
>Ga0302170_10000014_pt1 | contig 56560 bp, 46 predicted proteins | sample I_Fen_N2_1_FD_193492 | JGI IMG/M metagenome (GOLD analysis project Ga0302170, IMG submission 193492) | Peat permafrost microbial communities from Stordalen Mire near Abisko, Sweden - I_Fen_N2_1 | ecosystem: Environmental > Terrestrial > Soil > Wetlands > Permafrost | place: Sweden: Abisko...
TCGTATGCTGCTGAACGCCTTACCGATCGCAACTATTTCGGACAGTTGCATTATGAAAATCGCTTTTCTAAAAAATGGAAATTGAAAAGTTCGGCTAAGTTCAATTATAGTTGGCAACGTGATTATTCACCTCAAACATCGGGGACTACTGATACTCATTTCCGACAGACTGAAAGCTATTTAAGTGCTACGCTTTGGGGCAATCCTATAAAAGGGCTCTCTTTTTCTTTGGCGCAAGATTTGATCTATAATAATCTACATAATACATTTACCAGTTGCCAGTTTCCGCAACGTTATACTTCGTTGAGTGTACTTGCTGCATCTTATGAGTTTTATCGTTTCTCGGTTTCTAGTTCATTGCTTCATACCTTAGTTACAGAGGAGGTAAAAGTGGGTACAGCTTCTCCTCGTAGAACACGTTTCTCTCCTGCATTTAGTTTGGGTTGGAAACCTTTTGTTGATTCTAATTTACATTTGCGTGCTTCGTACAAAGATATTTTCCGTTTGCCGACTTTCAATGATCTTTATTATACGCTTGTCGGGAATGTGAACTTAAAGCCGGAAAAAACCCGCCAATGGAATTTGGGAGCTGCATGGAGTGGTCGTTGTGGGGTGTTCGATTATCTTAGTGCTAGTATCGATGGTTATTTCAATCGTGTAGACGATAAGATTATTGCAATTCCTACTACCTTTGTTTGGAAGATGAGTAACATTGGAAAGGTGAAAACGTTAGGAGCCGATTTAAACTTGAGTGCGGAGGTACCGGTGTACGACAATTGGCGAATCTTTTTTACCGGGACCTATAGCTTTTGCAGTGCTCGGGATGTAACCGACCGTGAGGAACTAACTTATGATAATCAGATAGCTTACACTCCAAAACACTCCGGTACCTCTAGTTTGTCGGTTCAAATGCCATGGCTCACGCTAGGATATAATGTGTTGGCTACAGGCGAGCGCTATTTATCGTCGTATCATGCGAGCGATACTTATCTAAAAAGCTATACGGATCATAGTATTACTCTTTCTCGTAACTTCCAGTGGAAGACGCATTCTTTGCGATTGCAAGTCGATGCGTTGAATCTTGGAAATAAGAATTATGAAGTGATACGTTTTTATCCGATGCCCGGACGTAACTATAAATTAACTATAAATTATAAATTCTAAAAAAAGCTTATGCAGATGAAATGGTTGAAGGCGCTTCTTTGCGTCGTGGTGCTTGGCACTTTTACGGCTTGTTCCGATGATGATAACAATAAATTCTCAGTGGATCCTGATCCGTTAATATCGAATGCAGGAACTTATATACTAAATACTGGTGGTTGGGGGGCTAATAATGCTTCCTTGCAGCATTATAGTTTTAGTGATTCTACTATTAGTTCTGACCTCTTCGCCGCACAAAATGGTTATGGAATGGGAGACCTTGCTGAAGATATGGTAGAGTATGGTTCTAAAATCTATGTCACATTAAATAATTCGGCTAAAGTGGAAGTGCTTGATAGAAGTGGTAAAGTAATTCAAACAATTTATCCGACTAATGATGCTGGTGAAGCTGTAAAACCATGCTATTTGGAAGCTTACGCAGGAGCAGTTTATTTTACCAATTATGGAGGAATGGTTTCACGTATTGATACCACTTCTCTTACTATAACAGGCTCTGTAGTTGTTGGTGATCATCCAGAAGGGCTTGCGGCTGCTAATGGGAAACTATATGCAAATATTTCAGGTTATGGAAGTGGTACAAAGGTTGCAGTAATTGATGTGACTAGCTTTACTAAAACGAAAGAATTAGACGTGCTCCTAAATCCTTATACACAGTCGATCGCGGCTGATGATGGTTATGTATATTTTATTTCAAGCGGAAACTATGCGGGTTCTCCAAGTCTTACTGAAGCTCAATATATTTATAGTACTTTACAGCGGATTGATCCGAGTACGGATGTGGTGACTTCTATAGCTAATGCTTCGCTTATTGCAAATAGAGGTACAAAGATGTATTGCATCTATTCGGAGTATTATTTGCCAGCGCGTTATTCTATTTTTGAACTAGATCTCGTTACTGGGGCAAAAAAAGAATTGACAGAGATTATGCAGAAAGTTCCTAGTGCAAGTACTATTGATGTGAACCCATCGAATGGGGACATTTATGTGGCTAATACTTCTTACGCTGCTCCCAATACGATGTATGTGTTTAACAGTGATGGCACTTTTAAAACCTCATTCCAATGTGGCTATTATACGGCAGGAGCTTTCTTTGCGAAGCGCTAGTAGATGAATTTTATTTCAAATGAAATGCATAAAGGAAAACTGTTTTTCTTTTTTAGCCTGATGATGGTCTTGCTTGCTTCATGTGGAGGAAGCAAGACTTCTTCGCTTCTTCAGGATGGTGATACATTGGCTTTGTCGGATGCACGTAACCTATTGTTGGTGCATTATAAAGGATATACTTTGGCACAACTACGTAACCCTTGGGATACGTTGAAGGTGCTACATACGTATATCCTAGTTCCTCGTACCGACTCTTTACCGGCTAATTTACCCGAAGGCACGGTTGTGCGTACGCCTATTTCGCATGCGGTGATTTATTCTTCGGTGCATTGTAGTTTGTTGCAAGAATTAGGCGCAGTGAAGCATATTAGCGGTATTTGTGATTTGAAGTATATGCGTCTGCCGGCCATACGTGAACGTTGTAGTTCCGGGCAAATAGCGGACATGGGAGATGCGATGAATCCCAATATAGAGAAGCTTATCGATTTACATCCAGATGCTATATTGCTCTCACCTTTTGAAAATAGTGGAGGGTATGGGCGAGTAGAGAAGTTGAATATTCCACTTATTGAATGTGCTGATTATATGGAGAATTCAGCGTTGGGAAGAGCTGAATGGATGAAATTTTATGGTCTACTCTTTGGTTGTGAGGCTCAATCCGATTCACTCTTTACGAAGGTGCAAACTTCCTATTTGGCACTCTTGGCGGAAGTAAAGAAGGAGAAGCAGAAACCTTTACTGCTTGTCGATTTGCCACTTAGTTCTACGTGGTATCAACCGGGAGGACATAGTACGATGGGGCATCTGTATGCCGATGCAGGAGCTCGTACCCTTATGCAAGAAACTACGCAGAGTGGTAGTATACCGTTGGCCTTTGAGACGGTTTTCGATAAAGGACAGAATGCTGAAATTTGGTTGATTCGTTACAATGAACCGGTGAATAAGACTTTGCAGTCGTTATCAAGGGAGCGTCCTGCTTTTGCTCAGTTTCGTGCATTTCAACAAAAAAAAGTCTATGCCTGCAATACGTCGACTTCTTCTTTTTATGAGGAAACGCCCTTTCATCCCGACTGGCTTTTGGAAGATTTGATAAAAATAATACATCCGAATGTATTATCTTCCCTTAAATTACGTTATTATAGCATTGTGCAAGAGAAATAATTGGTTTATAAAAGCAAAGAAGAATACGGCCTGAAGCAATGAAAATAGGCGGATGAAAGAATAAAAAGAAGAAGTGAAATGAAAAATAATCCTTGGAGATATGGAATCCTTTTAACCCTGTTGATTTTTATTTTATGGGTTTTCAACCTTTTTGTAGGCTCTGTAAAAATACCGCCACTTGAGGTCTGTAACCTCTTACTTGGGGGGCAACCAGAGAGAACCAGTTGGGCGTTTATTCTTTGGGAATCGCGTTTCCCGCAAAGTGTGGCCGCGCTTTGTTGTGGTATGGCTTTAGCTGCTTCGGGTTTGATGCTGCAAACCGCTTTCAACAATCCTTTAGCCGGCCCTTCTATCTTGGGGATTAATACGGGAGCTAGCCTTGGCGTTGCCTTGGTGATGCTTCTCGGAGGTGGTACGTTGGGAGCTGGTGTCTTTTCGCTTACCGGTTTCTTTTCGGTAGTGTTAGCTGCCTTTTTGGGAGCGGCTGTAGTGATGGGACTTATTTTGCTGCTTTCCACTTTTATAAAAAGCAGTCTTATGCTTCTTATTGTGGGAATTATGATTGGCTATGTGGCTTCATCGGCTATTGCGCTGTTGAACTTCTGGGCTACGGCTGAGGGGGTACATTCATATCTTATCTGGGGAATGGGCAATTTTGGTGGCGTCTCATTAGCCCAGTTGCCTCTCTTTGTTGGAATTACTTTTTTGGGTTTGTTAGTATCATTGTTGCTTATAAAACCGCTAAATGCGTTATTACTCGGACCGCGTTATGCCGAGAATTTGGGAATCAACATTCGCAAAGTACGTAATCTATTGTTGTTGGCTACGGGGCTGTTAGTGGCTATAACTACCGCTTTTTGCGGTCCGATCGCTTTTATAGGCTTAGCTGTACCTCATTTGGCCCGTTTGATGTTGGGCACTTCTAATCATAATAGCCTTCTTCCAATCACTATTTTGATGGGAGCGGTGATTGCTTTGCTTTGTAACTTGATCTGTGTGCTACCGGGTGAAGCGGGTCTCATTCCGCTAAATGCGGTAACTCCGCTCATTGGCGCTCCTGTAATTATCTATGTGATTGTGAACCAACGTAAAATTCAATACTTCAATTGATGAAAAAAGAAAAACTAATTATTTCTGCTGATGACCTTTCTATTGGTTATCGTGTTAGTTCTCATCGACAGAAGTTGGTGCATAGCCACTTGGATTTTCAACTTTATCGTGGGGAGTTGACCTGTCTTTTAGGGGCAAACGGAACCGGAAAGTCGACTCTGCTACGTACTCTTGCAGCTTCACAACCTCCTCTTTCGGGAATGTTGTTCCTCGCGGGGAAATTGCTCTCTACTTATAATGAACGGGAACTTAGTAGAATGATTGGTGTAGTGCTTACCGACAAAACACAAGCAGGTGGTCTGTCGGTTTACGATTTAGTCGCCTTAGGTCGTCAACCTCATACCGGCTTTTTTGGCCGTTTGCAATCGTCAGATCATGCGGCTATCGAAAAAGCAATTGCGGATGTGTGCATTGTCCATAAGGCGCATCATTATGTGGCTGAGCTGTCGGATGGAGAGCGTCAAAAGGCGCTAATAGCGAAAGCTCTGGTACAGGAATGCCCTTTAATATTATTAGATGAGCCGACTGCTTTTCTCGATGTGGTGAGTCGTATCGAGGTGATGAATTTGCTCCATACGTTGGCCCATACTCAGCAGAAGGCGATTCTTCTTTCTACGCACGATGTGGAGCAGGCGTTGGTCTTGGCTGATAAACTGTGGCTCTTCTCGGAAGAGGAAGGCCTTCAATGTGGGGTTACGGAGGATTTAATCCTTTCCGGAGCCATGAATCACCTTTTTGGGGGAGAATCTGTTTTGTTCGATACTCAGCATGGAACCTATTATCCGCTTGTCGGCGGACGGAAATTGATCCGCTTAAGAGCTTCTGATGATCTCTTGCAACATTGGACTATCAATGCATTGAATCGTCAAGGCTATAACTGCTTATTGGGGGAAGAAAATAGTCAAAACGATCAATCATTGCGAGGCGAATGTCCGCTTCTTACGGTTCGTTCTTCTCAGGAATTGATTCTTTCTAATGGAGAGCAGATCCACCGTTGTTATTCTTTTAAAGAACTGCTCAGCATACTCCCTGAGGCAACTCTTTAATGGGTTTGCTCTTCTCCTTCAATAAATTGATCCAATAAAAAAGTTTCTCCATCGAATACAGCGTACGAAAATTGTGTGATCCAATCGCCTAGAATGGTGACGCGTGCAGTTGATGAGAGCATCAGGTCGAGCATGATGTGCCGATGACCAAAGATAAAATAATTGATATTGCCGTGTTGAAGAAGGTATTCTTTGGCATAGCGAACCAGATATTCTTTATCTTCTCCCATGTAGTCGGGTTCGGGATGCTCAATCCGCTTCAGTCGACTGCGTTTGGCCCAATTAAGCCCTAGTGCCATGCTCCAACGTGGATGTATGCATGAGAAGACTTGCCGTAGCACATCGTTGTGAAAAATACTACGTAGAATTTTGAAGTTTTTATCGGGATCGCCCATTCCATCCCCGTGAGCTAGGAAAAAGAGTTTACCCATATGCTCTACTGTTTGGGGCTCTTTATGAATGATTACGCCGCACTCTTCGTGCAGATAATCGTATACCCAAAGGTCGTGATTGCCTGTAAAGAAATGTATCTCAACACCTTGATCGGTTAGCTCTGAGAGTTTACCTAAGAAACGGGTGTATCCTTTCGGAACTACGGTGCGATACTCGTACCAGAAATCGAACATATCGCCAAGCAAATAAATGACTTCTGCCTCTTTGCGAATGCTTTCCAGAAAGTTTACCAAACGACGTTCCTGCATCCGACGATGTGGGATGGCAAGGGAGCCGAGATGTGCATCCGAAATAAAATAGATTTTACCCATTAATTAGTTGTTTTAAAGGAATCCGAGCTCAAGTTTAGCTTCGTCGGTGATCATTTCTCTGTCCCATTCGGGCTCAAATACTAGGTTTATTGTAGCGGCAGTAACGCCTTCTACGCCTTCTACCTTCAAGCGTACATCTTCCATGATGAAGTCTGCTGCCGGACAGTTGGGTGCGGTAAGCGTCATGTCAATGGCCAATTCGCCGTTATCGGCTAGATCTATTTTATAAATCAGTCCCAAACTATATACATCGACTGGTATTTCAGGGTCGTATACGGTTTTTAAAGTCTTGACTATTTGTTCTTCTATTCGTAATTTAGCTTCAGAGTCCATAGAATATTTTATTGTTTAGTGAAGTTTTCGTATGCAAATATACACATTCTCTTTTAGTTTTATAGACTTTCTAAAAAAGAAAATGTTGTATTATTCGTCTTTTTCGCTCTTTAGTACAGCGGGAATACGCTTTTTGGGAGTAATCTTAAGCTCTTTCAGCTTTTCTGCCTGGCTTACTAGGTTGCCTCTTCCTCCTGAAAATTGACTGAGTGCCGATTGATAACTTTGTTGCGCGGTTTGAATTCCATCGCCAATTTTAAGTAACGATTCGCTGAAACTTACAAATTTATCGTATAGCAGGCCTCCACGCTCTACAATTTTCTCTACATTCTGAATTTGTGCTTCGCGATTCCATAAATCGAGGGCTAAGCGCAAGGCTGTAATAAGGTTGGTGGGAGTTATGAGCACTACTTTTTTTGTGTAGGCTTCGTTCCAAAGATTTGGTTCGGCTTGTAAGGCTAGCAAATAGGCTGGTTCTGACGGAATAAACATCATCGTAAAGTCGGGAGCTTGCTTCATGTATTTGCAGTAATCTTTGCGACTTAATTCGTCGATATGTTTTTTTACAGAGACAAGGTGTGCCTTCAGTGCTTGCTCGCGTTCCATGTCTTCTGTTGCTCCGATGTAGGTGGTAAAAGCCGTAAGCGATACTTTGGAATCGATGATGAGGCTCCGGTCACCGGGCATACGAACCACGAAGTCGGGTTGCATCTTTGCTCCGCTCTCCGGATTAACCAACTTGTTGCCGTGCTCATCGGTAATGAATTCTTGTGTAAAATAGTGTTCTCCTTTAATGAGTCCGGAATGTTCAAGAATGGTTTCTAGAATCATCTCTCCCCAGTTACCTTGTGTTTTTGAGTCGGCTCGTAAAGCGTTAGTCAGATTTTGTGCATCCGAACTGAGTTGCTGGTTTAGATACATTAACTCCTTTATATGTTCGCTAAGTGAGTGCCGCTCTTTTCCCTCCGTCTCATAGCACGTTTCAACTTTCTGTCGAAAAGAGTCTATGTTTTCTTTTAAAGGAGTCAACAAGAGGTTCAGTGTATCTTGATTTAATTTCGTAAAATTTTGTGTTTTATGCTCGAAAACGCGATTGGCGATGTTCTCGAACTCTGTTTTCATTTGCGCTTGTACTTGTTGAAGCTGTTGTCTCGATTCAGCTAAACGTGTTTCCATTTCTTGTTTCTGGATAGCCAACTTATCAGCAGTAAATTGTTCACGAATCACTTCTTGTTCTGCAAAAGAGCGTTGTTGTACTTCTATTTCTCGTTGAGCTGCTTGCAAAGATCCTCCTGTGGCAGAGAGCTGTTCACGAAGTAAAAGATTCTTTTTCCCTGCTTTTTGTATGCAGATCATACCACCAATAAGAGCACCGAGTATGATGCCAATAATTAAAAACAGAAATTCCATAGGCTCGAATTAAGTGAGATAAAATAAAGGGTATGTTGAAACGGAGAATTTCATTTTTGAAACGTGCAAAACACATTCTCTAATAAATAAAAAAAAACGATGTGCAAAGATACGAATTTCTTTTTTTTTCGTACCTTTGTACTCGAAAAAAATAATAATCACACCAAAAAAAAGACTTGAAATGGGTAAAGTGTTAATGATTGGAGCGGGCGGAGTAGGTACCGTAGTGGCTCATAAGCTAGCTCAGAATGCCGACGTATTTACTGACATTATGATAGCTAGCCGTACAAAAACAAAGTGCGATGCTATTGCAGAAGCTATTGCAAAATATGGAAAAGCTCGTATCTCTACTGAGAAAGTAGATGCCGACAATGTAGCTGAATTAGTCACTCTTTTTAAATCTTTTGCTCCAGAAATAGTGATCAATGTGGCTTTGCCTTATCAGGATCTTACCATCATGGATGCTTGCTTGGAAGCAGGTGTAAACTATTTGGATACTGCAAATTATGAACCTCTCGATGAAGCTCATTTTGAGTATAGCTGGCAGTGGGCTTATCGTGAACGCTTTGAGAAAGCCGGATTGACAGCGATCCTTGGTTGTGGTTTCGATCCGGGTGTGAGTGGAGTGTTTACCGCCTATGCTGCGAAACATCATTTTGATGAAATGCATTCACTTGATATCGTTGATTGTAATGCCGGAGATCATCACAAAGCTTTCGCCACGAATTTCAATCCAGAGATTAATATTCGTGAAATCACGCAGAAAGGACGTTATTACCAAGATGGAAAATGGGTAGAGACTGGCTCACTCGAGATTCATCAGCCTGTTACTTATCCTAATATCGGTCCTCGTGAGAGTTACTTGCTTTATCATGAGGAGTTAGAATCGTTGGTACTGAGTTTCCCTACCATCAAGCGTGCTCGCTTTTGGATGACTTTCGGACAGGAGTACTTAACTCATTTACGTGTAATCCAAAATATTGGCATGGCTCGCATTGACGAAATTGATTATAATGGTCAGAAGATTGTTCCGATTCAATTTCTTAAAGCTGTATTGCCGAATCCACAAGATTTAGGCGAGAACTATCAAGGAGAAACGAGCATTGGTTGTCGAATCAGTGGTTTGAAAGATGGAAAGCCGACCACTTATTATATCTACAACAATTGTAGTCATGAAGCCGCTTATAAGGAGACTGGAATGCAAGGCGTAAGCTATACAACGGGTGTACCTGCTATGATTGGAGCGATGATGTTCTTAAAAGGAATTTGGAAGAAGGTTGGCGTACATAATGTGGAGGAATTCGATCCGGATCCATTCTTGGAGCAACTCGGCAAACAAGGACTTCCTTGGCATGAAATATTAAATAAGGATTTAGAATTTTAAGTGAACATTTATTCTGTATCTCGTTATTTTGGAAGTCTTAAAAGTTTTCGTGTAAAATTACTCGGACTATATGGGCTGCACCTTTTTGGAAAACGCTATTTGGGCGTTTATCTTGATCCTGTGCTGTCTTGTAATCTTCGTTGTCAGATGTGTTATTTTAGCGATGAAGAACGTCGGAAGGAATTGCATGGTAAATTAGAAATAGGAGAGATTGAACAAATCGCAAAAGGCCTTTTCCATCGAGCTCTGAAGTTGCAAATAGGATGTGGCGCAGAACCAACCTTACATAAAGAACTACTCCGTATTGTTGAATTGGGGCATTTGCATAAAGTACCTTATATTTCATTGACAACCAATGGGAATCTTTTAACTGAATCGACTTTGATGGAGTTGGTCGAAGTAGGGCTCAATGAGTTGACTGTTTCGCTTCATGGAATTTATGAGCAGACTTACGAAACTTTGATGGAGCAGGCTAGCTTCTCAAAATTTAAAGCACTTCTTCAGGCAATTATAGCTGTGAAAAAGAGGTATCCTTGTTTTAGGGTTCGAATTAATTATACAGTGAATGCCGATAATATGAAGGAGTTAACAGACTTCTGGTCTCTTTTTTCATCGGTGCCGATTGATATTCTTCAGCTACGTCCGATTCAGAAAATAGGGAACAGTCGCTATACGAATTTTGATTTAACCGAAATTAAAAACCATTACGAAGATGTACTTCTCCCTTTGGTGACTGACTGTCAAAAGCGTGGGGTGATTTGCATTCATCCTGATAAATCGCATTTGATGAATCTCGAGCAATCTAATTTCTCGAAGGATAAGATCGTACAAGATTTTGTATATTGCTATATTTCGCCTCATACTTGTTGGGAGAGTGATTATGACTTTCATCACGATACGTATGAGAGCTATGCACATCGTGTCCATCTCGGAAAGAATATACTTTATGCGCTCTTTTGGGGAAAGTCGAAGCAGGAATCTTCCGGGGAGAAAACACGAAAGATGAATTACAAAATAAACTAAAAAAGAGGAGAAAAGATAGATCTTATTTCAGGTATTATCTGTATCTTTGCCTCTGAAAATTAATACAAAAACAAATGGCAGAAAACGAAAAACTTAAAGCCCTACAGTCTGCACTCGATAAAATTCAGAAAGATTTTGGAAAAGGTGCAGTAATGAGAATGGGCGATACCGCAGTCGAAAAGGTAGATGTAATCCCTACTGGCTCTATAGGCCTTGATGTTGCATTGGGAATAGGAGGATATCCTCGTGGTCGTGTTGTCGAGATTTATGGTCCGGAGTCTTCTGGTAAAACCACTCTTACTATTCATGCGATGGCAGAGTGCCAAAAGCTAGGAGGTATTTGTGCTTTTATTGATGCCGAGCATGCTTTCGATCGTTCGTATGCCACAAAGCTAGGTGTAAATTGCGATGATCTCTACATTTCACAACCAGATAGTGGTGACCAGGCTCTTGAGATCACCGAACAACTGATCCGTTCGGGTGCGATCGACTTAATAGTGATTGACTCAGTGGCTGCGTTGACTCCGAAAGCCGAAATTGAGGGCGATATGGGTGAAAATAAAGTCGGTCTGCATGCGCGTTTGATGTCGCAAGCTTTGAGAAAGTTGACATCTGCAATAAGTAAAACTAACACAACTTGTATCTTTATCAATCAATTACGTGAGAAGATTGGCATCACATTTGGCAATCCGGAAACCACTACCGGTGGTAATGCTTTGAAATTCTATGCTTCGATACGTTTGGATATTCGTGCTTCCGGCTATGTAAAAGATGGCGAAGAAACGTTAGGGCGACCAGTGAAGGTGAAGGTTGTAAAGAACAAGATGGCTCCTCCTTTCCGTCGTGCTGAATTTAACTTAATGTTCGGCGAAGGCATTTCGCATGTAGGAGAGATTGTAGATCTTGCTACAGAATACGACATTATAAAGAAAAGCGGCTCTTGGTTTAGCTATGGTGAGACGAAGCTTGGTCAAGGTGCAGAGGCAGTGAAACGTTTGCTAAAAGATAATGTAGAATTGGCGGCCGAATTAGAAGGGCTCTTATTAGCACGAATGACTGAAGGGCCTTCCGCTGCAAAAAAGAAATAAAACGTACTAACAAATAATTTTAAAAAGAGGTCTTTTATTCTTATGAATAAAGACTTCTTTTTTTATCTAAAGACTCTCGAATTATGAGCTCACCTATAAACTTGTGTCTTCGTCGTATCGTGACGAGTAATGCCGTGCCAGAAGACTTTTTTTTACTTTATGAAGAAGCTTTCCCTTTAGAGGAACGAAGAGATAGAGAACAACTTTCGGCCTTAATTGATAAGGAGGAGAGTATGTTCTTCTGTGCTATTGAGGCAGATGGTGAGTCGAATTTAAAAGGATCAACGCTTTGTGGCTTTCTTATCTATTGGCATTTTCCTGATTTTTATTACTTGGAGCATCTTTCTATTTTTTCTCATCTCCGTAATTTAAAGATTGGAGAAAAGGTTCTTTCTCTTCTTGAAAAAGAACTTCCTATGCTTCGTCTTTTAGAAGTAGAACCAGCGACAAATGGATTGTCGACCCGTAGAGTGTTGTATTATGAACGGAATGGCTACCAGATTCTGACGAAAGAGTATCTGCAACTTTCTTATCGTGGCGAGAAATCAAACCTGCGGTTATGGATCATGGGGTCAGAAATAACGAATCATCTCGAGGAGTACCTAGAGATGATTCGATTAGCTGTTTATATAAATCCTTTAGTAGTTAGCTGATTCTAGTCCTACTCGTTAGCTGATTCCTTTACAGTTAAATAGTTGCTGAGCGGATTTGCATACATCTCAAGGATTTTATTCCGAAGGAATGGGATATCGCGATTAGGAAGATCTATCTTTGCGAGTCGTTGATCTATATAACTGTTGAACTTTACATAGTCTTCGTTAGTATAATGATCAACGAAACGTTGTTCATTCATCAACATATCATGTGCCACATAGTTACAGGGATAGAACTTGTAATTAAGATGAATAGCTCGTTCTGTAATTTCGCTGACTTTGGTAAATAGCTCGACTTTATTAAGATCTTGTGATTTTAGTGCTTGCAGTTCATTGTTAATGCAATGAGTGATCTCAAAATGTACGCGCCCTTTATACCCAAATAAGCCTGTTTCCATATTGTTCAAATCGTCTTGCTCCGATTTTTTATAATCAGGGCCATCGCGATGTAGCTGCATTTCTTTGGCCTTTAGATAATCACATGGGTCGAATTCGTAAGAAATGGATAGGGGTACAATGTTTAACGAGATTAATCGATCGAGTGAACTACCTTCTCCTCCCATGGCAAACATCTTCAGTACGCTATCTTGTGTGCGGTCATCTCCGTCCTTAGCACGGCCTTGACGTTGTGCAATCCAGATGGATTGCATCTTTTCGTTGATGACATAGTGCATATATTTCGATAACCGAATGCTCGATTCTAACATTTGGCGCATGTTAAGGCTTCGTTGTACAATAAACGATTTGTTGATTCGTACAATGTTTTTAATCCATGGATAGATGAGCAGGTTGTCTCCAATAGCGACCTCTACAGTATCCATCCCTTCTTGCATTAGTAAGATGCTCAAGAATCCTGAATCTAGTACAATGTCCCGGTGATTTGAGATATAAGTATAACTTGTCCCTTTTTTGTGATTCTCCGGTACATGAATAGTGAGCCCATCGCTGTGCTTATTTGCGATTTCAGTAAGAATGCCAATACAGAAAGTTTCTTGAAATTGACGAACCGTTTTACATTGGCGCATTCTTTCAGCGATAATTTCAAACGGAAGGTGAAGCAGCGTCTCTATGGCACCACGAAAGTGTTGATCAGCAATCAGATCTTCGTACACTTTAGGTAACTCTTTATTCGAGAACGGGCGTATCTCATCGAATTCGGTGTTGCAATTTTCCATGTGGGTTGTTTTTTGTCTTTCAAAGATACGAAATGCTATGCAAATAAACAAATATCAGTACGTATTTTAAATCTATTTAAAAGTTGCTTTCAATAATATCTGTCATAACATCCTTAATATCAATGCCGGCCGCACGCACTTGTTGCGGAATGAAACTAGTAGCAGTCATTCCCGGAGTTGTATTAATTTCAAGCAGGTTGATTTTGTCCCCTTTTGTGATAATGTAATCAATGCGGATAATACCTTTAGCTCCAATGATATCATAGATAGCACTAGTAAGTTGGTGTACGCGGTTGGTCACCTCCTCAGAAAGGCGCGCCGGAGTGATTTCTTGCACTTGTCCATTGTATTTGGCGTCGTAGTCGAAGAATTCATTTGCAGACACCACTTCCGTAATTGGGAATACAACTTCCTTTTCAGCCGTTTTATAGCATCCAGAGGTGATTTCTGTACCTTGCATGAATTGTTCAATCATCACTTCGGAAGCTTCAGCAAAAGCTTTCTTTATGGCCGGCTGGATATGTTCGGCAACTTTAACTTTAGTTACCCCGAAGCTCGATCCGCCTGCATTAGGTTTGATAAAACAAGGGAGCCCGATTTTCTCAATAAGAGTTTCGTCGCTGATTGTTTGTCCTTTGCGTAATAGGATAGAGTCGCTAATGCGAATGCCGAAGGCACTGAGATAGTGGTTGCAAACAAACTTGTCGAAGGTAAGAGCAGCCGCCAATACGCCGCAGCAAGAATATGGGATTTTTAGTAAATCGAAGTAGCCTTGCAGGATTCCGTTTTCTCCGGGTGTGCCGTGAATAGTGATATACGCAAAGTCGAATGTGGTTTTTTGAGTGCCGTTTTGAAAAGAAAAATCATTGCGGTCAATAGTAGATTTTTCACCATCCGGAAGTTGTACTTCCCAACGAAGCCCTTGTATTTCTACTACATATAAAGAATATTTCTCCTTATCGATGAAGGAGTAGATTCCTTGTGCACTGCGCAAGGAAACGGGTAGCTCCGAGGAGTCTCCCCCGGCTACAATAGCAATAGTGCGTTTCATACTAAATCTCTGTTACTTATATAGTTTCTCCATTTGTCCAATAGTGCAGTGAAGTCCGCAGGCAGAGGAGAGTCGAAAAACATCTCTTCTCCTGTACGTGGATGGATAAACCCTAAGGTCTTAGCATGTAAGGCCTGACGTGGGCAGACTTCAAAGCAATGGTTTACAAATTGTTTGTATTTGCTAAAGTGAGTGCCTTTTAGCACTTCATTTCCGCCATATCGTTCGTCATTAAAAAGAGTATGGCCGATATGCTTCATGTGCACACGTATTTGGTGAGTGCGTCCGGTTTCGAGTCTACATTCTACAAAGGTCACATAACCAATGCGCTCTAGTACCTTATAATGTGTAACGGCATGTTTACCAATCTCCGGATCGCTCATTACAGTCATCTGCATTCTATCGCGAGGATTACGTGCGATGTTCCCTTCTATAGTGCCTTCGTTTTCTTCTATAGTGCCCCAAACGAGTGCGTTGTAGCATCGCTTAGTCGTTTTGTTAAAAAATTGGCGACATAGATTTGTTTTTGCATCCGGTGTTTTTGCAATAAGCAGAAGTCCAGAGGTGTCTTTGTCGATACGATGAACCAATCCTACACTAGGATCATTTGGATTATAATTTTCGTTGTTGCGAAGATGCCAAGCAATGGCGTTAACGAGAGTACCGGTATAGTTGCCATGCCCCGGATGAACAACCAATCCGGCGGGCTTATTTACCACGATAAGCTCGTCGTCTTCGTAGACAATGTCGAGTGGAATATCTTCTGCTAGAATCTCACTTTCGTAGCGAGGGTGATCCATGAAAATGGTAATTACGTCATGAGGCTTTACACGGTAATTGTTTTTTACCGGTTTGTCGTTGACGCAGATATATCCGGCTGTAGCAGCCGATTGAATGCGATTACGTGATACATTGATCAGATGATCCATCAGGAATTTGTCTATACGAATTAAGCCTTGTCCTTTGTCGGCTACTAAACGGTGATGCTCATAAAGCGCTCCGTCGGTTTCGCTGTCTAGCAACTCGCTGTCTAGCAATTCGTCGTCTTGTAATTCGTCTAAGTCTTCCTTTATCGGTGAATCTTCCATATATATTAATAATCGTGTTTTAATATCCTATTTAAAACCATGAATCTTCTCGCGTAGTAGTCGAGCCGGAACCTTCTGTCTTATTAGAAGATCCTTTCTTCTCTGTGGATTTTGGAGCATTCGAACCTGAATGAGAGGGCCCTGAATGAGAGGGCTGTGAGGGAGTTGTAGAATTTAAATCGGATGAAGGATCCTCCAGGTCGTTCGACAAGGAATCGCTTTGGCTCGCTTCTGTCATTCCATTTCCTACAACAAGGGTAAGGATGGCGCCAATTGGAACGGACTCGTTTGTAGCGAGCTTTCGGCCGTTTAGTTTTACTTCGTAAACCCAATCGCGATCACCGGAAATATATTCTTCTTGTGTAAGATGAAATCCGCAAGAAAGTAGCTTTGCGGTAGCTTGTCGCAGGGAACTGTTATTCCCAACGTCGGGGAGCTGCGTCATAGGTACACTCTTTGAGTTAATGGTTAGGTAAATGACACGTCCTTGTTTTACGCTGAGCCCCGCTTGTGGGCTTTGCTCAATAATACAACCGGCTGGTTTCGTTTTTTGATAAATAGAATCTGATATCTCTACTTCTAGCCCTCCGGCTTCTAGTAGTTTTCTAGCTTCGTATTGGTTTAGTCCTTTTACAGAAGGAATCACAACCGATTGTCCATGTTGAGTGTATGCACCCAGCCATAACCAAGCTCCAGCTATTATTGCAATTAAAACAAGAAACATAGCCAGTAAATTACTCCACAGTATTTTCTGTGCTCTATGCGAGAAGCAATCCTTTATACTCATATTTTCTATAATCTAAAAAGAGAAACCCAAAGGTGTTTAAAAAGCAAAAGGAGTAACGATTTTCTTTGAAAACCTTACTCCTTCTTTGTTCTTTAGTCTGAAGGCTTACTTAGTACCGTTGTACTCGTCAGATACGGTTAGTTTCTTGCGGCCCTTTGCACGACGCGATGCCAAAACGCGACGTCCATTAGCTGTAGTCATTCTCTCATGGAAGCCATGTTTGTTCTTTCTCTTTCTGTTAGAGGGTTGGAATGTTCTTTTCATTTCGATATTTTTTATTGTTCTTATTCGCTTAACAGGGTGCAAAAGTACGAAGATTTTTTAAATTCACCAAACTTTCTGCACTTTTTAGCCAAAACTTTTGCTATTTTTGACGAATTCTTGTAAATTTGCACCCTAAAGCAAGGATCACTCCTTGTAAGGACGCTTTGGGGCTTCTTTTGTAAAGCTTCCTCATTCACCCGCAAATAAAAATTATATTAACCATAAAACAAGTTTTAAACTTATGGCTACAACCTCAGACATTAAAAATGGTATGTGCATCGACCTTGATGGTCAGTTTTTTTATATTGTAGAGTTTCTACATGTAAAACCCGGAAAAGGTGCTGCTTTTGTGCGTACTAAACTAAAAAATGTAACCACCGGTCGTGTAATCGACAAAACCTTCAATGCAGGTGTAAAAATCCAGGAAGTTCGTATTGAACGTCGTACCTATCAGTATCTTTATAAAGATGATATGGGTTACAACTTTATGAGTCAAGAAACCTTTGAGCAGATGGCTGTTGAAGGGAATCTGATTACAGGCGTAAAATTCCTTAAAGAAGGCGATTGCGTAGAAATTGTATCGCATGCTGATTCAGAAACAGTGCTTTATGCAGAACTTCCCGTAAAGGTTACTCTTTTAGTAGCTTATACTGAGCCCGGCTTAAAAGGAGATACTGCAACTAATGCAACGAAACCTGCTAAACTAGAAACAGGAGCAGAGATTCGTGTACCTCTTTTTATCAATGAAGGTGAATTGATTGAGGTAGATACGCGCGATGGTAGTTATTTAAATCGCGTAAAAGCTTAATTGCCAATGCTTTTTTCCGTCATCATACCGGTTTATAATCGACCGCAGGAGGTGAAGGAACTGTTAGAGAGCCTCTTCCACCAAAATTACCGAGATTTCGAAGTAATTCTGGTGGAAGACGGCTCTTCAGTTTCTAGTTGGGAAGTGGTAGAACAGTTTACTACAAAGCTTGATGTGCATTATTTTTCAAAAGCCAATTCCGGTCCCGGACAAGCTCGAAATTATGGTGCAGAACGTGCTAAAGGCGAATATCTGATAATTCTTGATTCTGATGTGATTGTGCCGCAAGGATATTTTGAAGCGATCTGCAAAGAGTTGAATTCTGAGCCCGCCGATGCTTTCGGTGGCCCTGATAGAGCAGATGATAGTTTTACTCCGATGCAAAAAGCAATCAATTATTCGATGACATCTTTCTTTACTACTGGTGGAATCCGGGGTGGAAAAAATAAAATGGATAAGTTTTATCCGCGTAGCTTTAACATGGGAGTGCGACGCACTGTGTATGAAGCCCTAGGCGGATTTTCAAAAATGCGTTTTGGTGAAGATATTGATTTCTCGATTCGCATCTTCAAGGGCGGCTATCGTTGTCGTTTGTTTCCTGATGCTTGGGTGTTCCATAAACGTCGTACCGATTTAATAAAATTCTTTCGCCAAGTGCATAATTCAGGAATTGCACGTATTAACTTATACAAGAAGTATCCCGAATCGCTTAAGATAGTGCATCTATTACCCGCATTTTTTACTGTGGGAGTAGCACTTTTGCTATTGGGCTCTTGGCTAACTTTTTTTTCTCCATTGCTGTTGATGCTATATGCAATGGCCATTTTTATCGATGCATCCATTGAAACAGGAAGTATTGGTATTGGGCTTCGTACAGTGGCAGCGTCGTTTATACAGCTTACTGGCTACGGAACGGGCTTCTTATTAGCTTGGTGGCTGCGTTGTATAATGGGGAAAGATGAATTTCAAGCCTTTGAAAGTAGTTTTTATAAATAATCAGTTTTCAGCTACATTTCTTTCTCTTTTTTTTATAGATTATCCCAAAAATAATAGTTACTTTTGCAACTAGTTAAGTAGAAACTAAAAATAGATATACTTAACTAGTTGTAAAATTAATGCTTTGGAAACTGGAAAGTTAAATATAAAGCAATGGGCGGAAGAAGATCGCCCTCGTGAGAAATCGATGCAGCAAGGCATGGCTGCTCTTTCGGTAGCTGAGTTATTGGCTATACTGATAGGGTCCGGCTCTTCAAAAGAAACCGCCGTAGCCTTAATGCAGCGTATATTAGCCTCTTGTGAAGGGAAAATAGCCATACTTAGTGAACGATCTGTGCAAGAACTTTGTGAATTTCATGGAATAGGCCCTGCAAAGGCCATCACTATTAAGGCGGCTGCAGAGTTAGCAAACCGACGATTGCAGGAAGGGCCGAAAGAACGGTGCAAGATCACCTCGTCTAATGATATTTATGAGCTTTTTCATGCACAGTTGCGCGACTTGACGATTGAGGAATGTTGGGCTGTTTTATTGAATCAAGGTAATCGGATTATAGAGAAAGTCCGTATCAGTGGAGGAGGAATTACGGCTACAGCAGTCGATTTACGTATTGTTCTTCGTGAAGCACTTTTGCATCATGCTACAGGAATAGCTCTTGTTCATAACCATCCTTCGGGTACATCACGACCTAGTGGTGATGATGACCGTTTGACTTCCCGCTTGGCTGAAGCTGCTAAGATAATGGAAATTCGCCTTCTCGACCATTTAGTGATTTGCGATGGTTCGTATTATAGCTATGCAGATGAAGGTAAACTTTCTTGATGAATGATCTTTACACTTGATTTATTGAAGAACTAACTAACCAAAATAGAATAGAATGAAGAAATTTTTGATGCTCTCTTGCCTGCTTCCGCTTGGACTTATGGCACAGACAACCTTTTCGGTAGAAGTCACTAATTCGTGGAGTAAAAGCAAAACAGATGAACCGATAGTTGTTCAGTTGGAACAGCTGAAGACCAATTTTATAGTTCGCTCGGTGCTTGTAAAAGAAGGGAATATTGAGATACCTTCGCAGCTTGACGACTTGAATCAAGATCGCCGTCCCGATGAGCTTGCTTTTACTACAGATATAAAGGCGGGTGAAAAGAAGTTGTTTACCATAACTCTTTCACCAGAGCGCAAAGCGAATACGTATAAAGCACGTACCCATGCACAAATGTATGCATACGATAAAACGTTGAAACACGATTATTTAACTTCGGTGACTACTCCCGGCGCAAGCAATATCTATAGCGCTTTATATCATCATGGTCCCGCCTTTGAAAGTGAGCTAGTTGCTTATCGTGTGTATTTTAATGATTGGCAGACCGTGGACTGCTATACGAAGGTTAATAAGCAACTGGAGCTCGAAGATACTAAATTCTATACCACTCCAGAACAACTTGCAAAGGGCTATGGCGACGATTGCTTAATTGTGGGGCAAACTGTAAGTGTGGGCACCTTAAAGGGCTGGGATGCCCAGAAACAGCAAGTAACAGCGATTTCACCGGTAGAGTATCGCACGGAAACAGTTCTTTCTTCCGGTCCGGTTCGTGCTGTGGTGGAAGTTAAAGATGAAAACTGGCTTTATGCAGGCAAAGAACTAACCATGTGCACGCAGTATTCATTGTGGGCCGGTCATCGTGATGTAGCGGTGAAGGTGCGTTTTGCGGAGCCTCTGGCTGAAGAGGTATTTGCGACAGGCGTTTTGCGCAAAAAAGGAGATTCAGCATATAGCGATGGAAAAGGGCTATTGGGTGGATGGAGCATCGACTTCCCACAAGGTGATACGTTGAAATATAAACGCGACACAGTGGGATTAGCCGTTTTTATTCCTCAGAAATATGTAAAAGAGCAAACCTTGAATGCGCAGAACTACCTCTATTTAATTGGTGCAGAAGGAGAGAAAGAACTAAATTACCATTTCAACTTTACTTGTAAACGCGAAAAGTTTGGTTATCCTACTTCAAAGAAATGGTTTGCTTATCTTGCCGAATGGAAAGAAGATCTACTCCATCCGGCTAAGGTTCGCATTCAGCAATAAAAAGTTAGTACTTATTGAACGAAATAACCTTTTTCGCTTCTTTACGTGCTTTCTTTCGTTTGGGTTTGGTGGGATATCCAATGGTAATGTCTAGTAAAAGACGTTTCCCTTCGGGTATTCCCGTCATAGCCTTTAACGCTTTCTCATCGAACCATCCAAGGATACAACTTCCTAATCCTTCCGCTTCAGCAGCCAGCGTAATGTGTGCAGCGGCAATGCCTATGTCGATGAGAGGAAAATATTTGTCTTTTAGTTTTCTTCCAAGAAAAGAACTTAGGTTGGCGCTTTCCTCAGTAATGAGAATGTGTACCGGCGCATTTTTGGCAAACTTATTCATGCCAAGTCCGGCAGTTGCTTTGCCTACACGTTCTGTTAGTTCCGGTTTGGTGATCACAGTAAAATGCCAAGGTTGTGCATTACAAGCCGAAGGAGCCAAACGGGCAGCTTCGAGGATACGTTCAAGTTTTTCAGTCTCTACAGGTTTGTTTTCGTAGGCACGATCACTTTGACGTGATTTTACGAGGGCAAGGAAATTCTCGGAAGTCATATTCCTTCAATTAATTAAATTTCATCATGGCGGCAAGGTACTTTCCGATGATGTCAAATTCAAGGTTTATAACAGTTCCTACTTTAAAAGTATGGAAGTTTGTACTTTCATAAGTATAAGGAATAATATTTACTTCAAAAGTATCTTTGGTAGGTTTGCATACCGTTAGGCTCACTCCGTTTACCGTTACCGAACCTTTGTCTACAGTGAGATAACCACGTTGTGCCATCTCTTTAGAAACAGAATATTGAAAGGTATAAGCCCAGCTTCCGTTTTGGTCTTCTACTTTAATGCAGTTGCCGGTACCATCTACATGTCCCTGTACGATATGTCCGTCTAAGCGTCCATTCATCATCATGGAGCGTTCAACATTTACTTCATCTCCTATTTTTAATAAGCCGATATTGCTACGCTCAATTGTTTCTTTCATCGCGGTTACTGTATATGTATCTTTAGTAAGATGTACTACGGTGAGGCAAACGCCGTTGTGCGATACGCTTTGGTCGATTTTTAGTTCGCCTACAAAAGAACACGTTAATGTGAGGTGTAAATTGTCACGATCACGTTCTATAGCTACCACGCGAGCAGCTTCTTCTATGATTCCTGAGAACATAATTTCGAAGTTTTTTTGATTTTATAGCGGCAAAGATACACATTCTTTTCGATAATTGGAAGTAGACTCCTAAAAAATGGAATTTATAGACAAAAAAAAGGAGCGACGCTTCGCTCCCGATTTGTTAACCTTAAATCTAATACTATGAAAAACACACTACAAAGGTACTACATTATTTTAAAAAAGCAAGACCCCGATTTTAAAAAAGCTGTTTCTTAAAAATAATTAACAGAATGCCCTGCTGTAGTGCTCAAATTGATAGCTATAAGATTCTTGTTTATCCTTTTTTACCTTTATCTCTTTCTGTTTGAAAGAGGCTAATGCATAAAATTCGATGTGTATTTTCAGTAATGCGGAAACGGTGATCCATTCGCTCAGCGATAACCCAAAGGATGTTTCCACCGAATTGCTCGGGAAGCGTAAGTACTAGTTGTTGTTGCTTCTCAAAGAGTGTCTTTTTCCGATCGGTGAGGAAATCACTAACTAGCTTAAACCCTTTCATACCTAGTGGTTGAAAGCGATCTCCTATCTCACAAGGTCGTACACAGAATAAATCGGCAATTGAATTTATTGTATTAGGGGTATTCCTTTTCTCTATCTCAGCGATGAGGCTAGTGGGTAATCGGTCGATGTCAATACATGTAATTGTAGCAGAGTGGGGGATTTCTGTAAGTTCCGTGCGCAAATAAATGTCACAATACAATTGTGGTTTAGGAACTTCCATTAGTGCTTCTTGCGAAAAGAGGATAAGTTCAGTGCGGTCTTTTAGAAGAATCCAATTTTCGCTATGAAACTTCTTCCCCGATTCCCCTTTTAGTGAGTCCAAAAGATCTTCTTCCTGAGAAGGAGTAAATCCGTATACCGATAACATTTCGTGAAGTAGTGCTTTAGGAGAAGGCTCTGCTAGCAATGCCGGAATAGAAAAACGTGTTTGTGCATTAGTCCTTTCTATTGTAATACGTTTTCCACCTTCTTCGATCCCTCTTTGGTAAACTTTCTCGGCTTCAGCAATGTTTTCAGCCGTTTTATTCAAACTTTCGTAGATATTCGGATTCAGCGTTTCAAGCAAAGGAAGAACCGAAAGGCGGATTTTGTTCCGCATATAATCTTCTGTAAGATTTGAAGAGTCGGTTATAAAATCCTGTTCAATCTGTGTAAGATAAGTCAGAATCTCATTCCGCGAAAGGCAGAGCAATGGGCGCACAATAGAATCGCGAATCGCACGAATGCCATGGAAGCCTGCAATTCCGGTACCTCGCAGTAGGTTCAGTAATAATGTTTCAGCCACGTCGTTTTGGTGATGCGCTACAGCAATTGCTTGAAAACGGTCATTTCCTTCCTTTAAAAGAGTTTCAAAATAGTTGTAGCGTAAATCGCGTGCAGCCATCTCAATAGAAATTTTGTGAGTAGTAGCATAGGCTGAAGTATCGAAATCGGTTCGATGTACAGGAATTCCTAGCTTGCCACATTCTGCCTGAACAAATAAATCGTCTCTGTCACTCTCTTCTCCTCGCAGATGAAAATTGCAGTGCATTGCCTCTACGGAATAGCCTAATTCGACTAGAATTCGGAGCAATGCCATCGAATCTGCTCCACCGCTTACGGCTACTAGTATGCACTTTTTGTCTACTAGAAGTTTGTTTTGCTCAATAAAATGGGCTACTTTTAGGGCTGCTTTCATTGTTTGCATTATATCTTTTTGCAAAGATACGTATAAATAACGAGAACCGTTGAGATATAATATTATTTAAAATCTATCTAAATTATTTCGCCTTTTCGCGAGAATATATTACCTTTGTAGACAAAGAAAAAGAAAGATGAATTTAGCGCAATTAAATACCGGCGAAAGAGGCGTGGTTGTAAAGGTAAAGGGCCATGGCGGTTTTCGTAAGCGGATTGTGGAGATGGGATTTATAAAAGGCAAACTAGTAGAAGTGCTATTGAATGCTCCTTTACAAGATCCTGTGAAATATCGCGTAATGGAGTATGAAATTTCATTACGTCGCAGTGAAGCAGAAATGATTGAAATAGTAAGTGAGGCCGAAGCTCGTATAACGGGTGAGGCCTCATTGCATTTTCATGAAGGCATCCCGGTAGAAGAAACGCTAAAAAAAGTGGCTCGTAACAAGCGACGTACCATTAATGTCGCCCTTGTCGGTAATCCGAATTGTGGCAAAACCTCTTTATTTAATCTCGCTTCCGGTGCTCATGCCCATGTAGGAAATTACAGTGGAGTAACCGTAGATGCCAGTGAGGGTTATTTTGATTTTCAGGGTTATCATTTTCGCTTAATAGATCTTCCGGGAACGTATTCTCTTTCGGCTTATTCGCACGAAGAACTTTATGTGCGCAAATATATTATTGATGAAACTCCCGATATTATATTGAATGTAATAGATGCTTCAAACCTCGAACGCAATCTTTACCTAACCACGCAGCTTATAGATATGAACTTGCGAATGGTTTGTGCACTCAATATGTATGATGAGTTAAAGCAAAGTGGCAATGAGCTTGATCATTTTCAGCTTTCAAAACTTTTTGGTGTGCCCATGATTCCTACCGTTTGCAAACATGGTAGAGGCATTGAGCATCTCTTTCACGTAATTATTAATCTATACGAAGGAGTTGACTTTTTAAATAAGAAGGGTGAAATTAATCCCGAAGTGCTTGAAGAACTTATCGAATGGCATCAAAGTATCGATCCTCAAATCGATCCGCATCTTCATGAAGAGCATTTAGAAGATTTCACGCGAGGCGTTTATCCTCATGGCAATGTGTTTCGTCATATTCATATCAATCATGGTCCGGAGCTGGAAAAAGCGATAGATTTAATTTATCAAGCACTTCGTAGCGATGAACAAATTCGTCACAAGTATTCGTTGCGTTTTTTGAGCATTAAATTGCTGGAGAAAGATCGAGATATTGAATCCTTTGTACGCAATCTACCCAATGGAAAGAAAGTACTAGAATTGCGTGATAAGTTGAGTGTGCGTATTCGCACATCCTTGAACGAAGATAGCGAAACGGCTATTACAAACGCAAAATATGGTTTCATAGCCGGTGCGATGCACGAAACATATGTCGATCATCACAACGATCACCGTCAGCTAACAAAGGTACTCGACTCGATTGTAACTCATCGTGTATGGGGGTATCCTATCTTTTTCATTTTTCTTTGGATTATGTTTCAGTCGACCTTCTCTTTGGGGCAGTATCCAATGGACTGGATTGGTAGCTTGGTTGATGTGTTAGCCCATTTCCTCGAAGCAAAAATGACAGATGGGCCTTTAAAAGCGATGCTAGTGGATGGTATTTTAGGAGGAGTAGGGGGAGTCATCGTTTTTCTACCCAACATCTTGATTCTCTATTTCTTCATATCGTTGATGGAAGATTCCGGCTACATGGCTCGTGCTGCTTTTATCATGGATAAGATTATGCATAAAATGGGACTTCATGGTAAATCGTTCATTCCCCTTATCATGGGTTTCGGTTGCAATGTACCTGCCATTTTAGCTACTCGAATGATAGAAAGCAGGAGAAGTCGACTTATTACCATGCTCGCTGTTCCCTTTATGAGCTGTTCAGCCCGTTTGCCAATCTATCTACTATTAACCGGCATCTTCTTTCCGAATTCAGGAGGGTGGGTGATGTTGTTACTCTACACTATGGGTATTTTATTATCTATCTTTACAGCTCGTATGCTCGGAAGTTGGCTGATAAAAAAAGACGAAGTTCCTTTTGTGATGGAGTTGCCACCTTATCGTATGCCCACTTTAAAAGCAATAGGGCGTCATACTTGGGAAAAAGGATATCAATATATTCGTAAGATAGGAGGCATCATACTTGTAGCTTCAGTGCTCATTTGGGCATTAAATTATTATCCGCACCATGATTCCTATGCAACTCCACAGGAACAACAAGAGAATTCCTATTTGGGCAGAATTGGTAAGGGCATTGAGCCCGTGCTAACTCCGCTAGGGATGGATTGGAAAATGGGCATTGGACTCATTTCAGGAGCTGGCGCGAAAGAGCTTGTTGCAAGTACCATCTGTGTACTCTATGCGAATCACTCCACCGTTTCGGAGGATGTAGAAGCTCGTCATCATATGGATGTTTCCATGCGAGAAGATGGAGTTACAGCTTTAACCGCTTTTAGTTTCCTTGTTTTTGTGTTAATTTATTTCCCCTGTATAGCTACTCTTGCAGCGATTAAGCAAGAGTCGAATTCTTGGAGATGGCCTCTTTTTACGTTGGTCTATACCACGTCAATGGCTTGGCTTGTTACTTTTCTGGTGTATAATATAGGAAAACTTTGCTTATGACAGTACAAGATGTAATAGTATGGATTATCGTCGCGGTTTGTTTGATTTTCGTGATCAGATTGAGTTTCCGAAAATGGCGTAATCTTCGTAAAGGAAAGGCCGATTGCTCAGGTTGTCCTTTGGCCGATCAGTGTGGAAAGAAAAAGAAACATTTAAAACACGACTGTAAAAAGAGGACTTTCAAGTGAACTAGTTGCCTCCTTTTTCTCTTATACTTGCAATTTTTTTGCTGAAAAATTTGCCTGATAAAAAAAAATGGCTTATCTTTGCACCGCAATTAAGCAAAAAGGGTCTCTTGGCCGAGTGGCTAGGCACCGGTCTGCAAAACCGCCTACAGCAGTTCGAATCTGCTAGAGACCTCATAGTAAAAGCATCAAAGTTTTGATTAAAACTTTGATGCTTTTCTTTGTATAGCATTTGTTGGTTCGAAAAAAGTTTATTTAAAACACCTAAAAAAGGCACTTTACAATAAAAATTCGCTGATTTAATTTTTATTAACTACACTTTGTTTGGATGTAACTACAAAATGTAGTTTATTTGCATCATAAATATTTGAACGATGAAAACACTATCTGTAAAAGAAGAAGAAATCATGAATGTCCTTTGGAAAGAAGGCCCTTTATTTATGCGTGAAATCTTAGAGTTTTTCGACGCACCCAAACCCCACATCAATACCCTTTCCACAATGGTAAGGCGGTTGGAAGCCAGTCAATTCATAGCACACAAAATCTTTAGTTCTCGAAACTTTCAATATAATGCTCAAATCTCGAAAGACGAGTATGAGCATTATATTCAGCACAAAACCATCGGCAAATACTTAAACGGTTCGTATATGGGTTTCATTTCCCGTTTAGTAAAGGAAGAAGAAATCAGCATCGATGAACTGAAAGAACTTATCAAAAAGGTTGAACAGCAAAATTCTTAAATATGGGTACCTTTATTCTTTTTATTCTCAAGTGGGCTTTTGGTCTCATCTTGCTGTTCTCAGCTTATAAGCTGTTACTCAGCAAAGAAACTTTCTATCATTTTAATCGTATTGCCTTATTGGGCATTCTCGTTTTATCCGCTCTGCTGCCTTTCTATGAAATGCGCCTAGCGCCCACACCACTGATCGAATCTACGCAACGCCTCCAGCGCCAAATAGAGCAAACCGACCAACCTTCTACAACTCAGCTCGCTCCCCTTCGTCCCCTTGTTCCGCAAGCTACCCCGCAAGTTATCTCACAGCCCATCAATTGGGTGAATATGCTGATTGCTTTCTACCTTTTTTCTATCCTATTCTTTTCTGTGATGTGGCTTCGTTCCACCTTTCGGATGGGCCATTTTCTATTCTTTCATTGTCGTCTTCGAAAGTTTCAAGGTTTTCGCCTAGCTGTTCATTCTAAAAAGATGAATCCTTTCAGTTGGTTCCGTATCGTTGTCATCTCGCAAGACGACTTAGATAAAGATAAGCACGTTTATCTCCTTCATGAAACGGCTCATATTCGTTGTGGGCACTGCTGGGATCTGTTATTTATTCAGCTCTGTGCGTTAGTCAACCCGGCAGTTTGGCTCATCCTTCATGAGATGAAATCGCTGCACGAATACGAAGCCGACCAATATGTACTTCGCGATCATATAAATCCTAAAACATATCAATTGCTAATTATAAAAAAAAGTGTTGGAGCAGAGGCCTATGCGCTAGCAAATAATTTCAATCAATTATTTATTAAAAAAAGAATTACCATGATGTTAAAGAAGAAAACTAATCCATGGGCGAAGCTTAGAGTTTTAATCGCCCTTCCTATTATTGGTGTCGCTGTGGCAGTGTTTGCGCAGCCTGCCATTTCAGAGCTCCCTAAGTCAGCTCCTGCATCCAATGCAGTTTTTGTTCCTGTTCCTGTGAAAACCGGCACTGTTGCCAGCACTCCTACTCCTCCTAAAGGCGCCGTTCAATTTGATGGCATGTGGGTACTCACTCAGAGTGTTAATGCAAAAGGGGAAGTCGTCAATTATGAAGGAGCTTTTGCAAAGCACAAACGTTATGTATACCTTCAGAAAGATCATCTTCTTGGAGTTGAGGTGCTTCTGCAAGGTTCTGAACCTGAACCTAAAGTAATTCCCTTTATTGCGGGCTTGTATGATGCTCATTCAGATTGTTTCATTAAAGAAAAGAACTCGGAGATTCGTACCAAAGTGAAAATGTTAGGTGTTGATAAATTTGTGATAAAATGGGGTGGAAATGTCGAAATTTGGGAGCGTACTACCGTTTCCGATAATATGAAAGCCTATATTATCAAGGAGGCAGAGGCGTTGAAGAACAAGCAACCAAAATCTTAAAAAAATTATTAAGATAACGTCTTTGCGAAGTAATTAATAAACGATCAACTCATCAACAGCTGAGTTGATAAAATAAAAATCTCCCATTGCTATTATTTAATAAGCAATGGGAGATTTTTTCTTTTCCGATCGAAATACGATTCGTGCTTTTCCTTATTTCTTTATAGAATTAAGAGCAGCTTCGTAATTCGGTTCTGTCGTAATTTCGGGAACCAATTCTACGTAGCTAACCTTTCCTTCCGGAGTAACAATTACCACCGCACGAGCAAGTAGACCTTCAAAAACGCTATCACTTATTTGTAAGCCATACGCTTCTCCGAAATCAGAGCGGAAAGCAGATAGTGGAATTACATTCTCAATACCTTCAGTTGTGCAGAAACGTTTTTGTGCAAAAGGAAGATCCTTTGAAATAGCTAGCACTAAAGTGTCAGGCAATGCAGCAGCATATTTATTAAACTTGCGTACAGAAGTCGCGCAAACGCTTGTATCTAAACTTGGGAAGATATTTAAAATCAAAAACTTACCAGCAGCATCTTTCAATGAGAAATTGTTCAAATCACTTTTTACCAATTGAAAATCAGGAGCTTTTGCTCCAACTGTTATTAACTCGCCTTTCAGCGCAACAGGATTACCTGAAAATTTTGTAGTTGCCATAATACGAATACTTTTAGATTAATACTTCTCAAAGATATCAATTTCATCGTAAAGTTGATTGCTTTTTGGTAAAAAATTGTGCTTTTTTGACGATTGTTATTTAATACCTCCCATCATCTTCTTCAGTTTCCCGGTCATGAGGAACAAAAGAATAGAAGCTACAAGACTCATTGCCATAAAGAACATAAAGAAGTCGAATAGGTTCGCAATGCGGTAACCCATGAAACTTTTTAGCACCACAGTGCTTGTGGCAGCTTCCGATACATTCGCTTTAGCTCCCTTATTACTTGTAGCAACCACCTGTTTATATGTTTTTCCTTCCGAAACAACATTTGCAATAGTATCCGTTGGTAGATATTGGAAATCTTGAATTTTTCCTTCACGAGTAGTATAAGTGCTGTCTGTATTTTGTGTAAGGAAAGCTACGCGAGTACCGACTTTAGTAGATTGTGTAATTTCATTTGGATAGAGTCCAGATAAAGTACCTGCAAACTTGTTCGCACAGGCAGTCGACATAAGCCAAACACCCATCAATAACGAAGCGAAGCGCATCGGAGCTAGTTTGTTTACCATCGATAAGCCAATAGGCGAAAGGCTAAGTTCACCCATGGTATGTAGCAAATATAGAGTCGTTAGCCATAGAATACTCACCTTTACATTTGGGTCTACGCCACGTACTCCCAAAGCAATAATTAAATATCCCATTGATAGCATGAAAAGACCGATTGCTTGTTTCATAGGAGAAGGAGGTTCCATCCCTTTTTTCCCTAAGAAACTCCATAATGCAGCAAAAGCAGGAGCAAGCACTACTACAAAAGTAGCATTGAACGATTGCAAGAAAGAGGCCGGCATAGTCCAACCGAAGAACTCACGATCAGTTTGTTTATCTGCAAAAAGCGTAAGCGAAGCACCAGCTTGTTCGAAAGCAGCCCAAAAGAAGATCACAAAGAAGGATATTATATAAATCACGTAGATACGTGTACGCTCAATCTTAGTCAACGACTTATCTGTTACAATAAAAATAGGCATTGTGATGCATATCGAGAAGATACCTGCACCAATCCAGTCGGCTCCTTGAAAGAGTGTCATGCCTGGGTCAGCTAAAGAGCTCCAATTGATAGAGAAAAGTAAGAATAAGAGCACAGTACCTAGTACCGAAAGGCTAAGACGTCGTTTCGTATGTGGATTGTCAAGATCCAACTCAAGTTCACTTTCTATTGTCGGTTTTTGTATATGAGTCACCTCATCATTTTTGGGTGATAGCCCAATTTGCCTGCCATCGGGAGTGCAAAGGTATTTATTTTTGAAGATTTCAAAAATGGTAGTTCCCAATAGCATACCTACACCTGCAGAAAGGAATCCCCATTTAAAGTCGGCCGGATTTCCCGTTTCACCAAGAAAGCCGCACCAGAGTGGAGCAATAGTGGCACCTACATTAATTCCCATATAGAAAATGGTGAAAGCAGCATCTTTGCGGTCGTCAGTTGGCTCGTAAAGGTGTCCAACCATTGTGCTGATATTCGGTTTGAAGAAGCCGTTACCAAGAATAAGTAACCCTAATCCGCAGAACATCAACCATTGTGCCATTCCTTGGTTCTGAAAAAGCGAAGCGCTGAAGAACATGAGGAACTGACCAGCGGCCATAAGTAAACCGCCGAATAGAATAGAGCGGCGGTTTCCCCAATAACGGTCGGCAATGTATCCTCCAAGTAGAGGAGTCAAGTAAACTAAACCAGTATAACTTCCATACACCTGTGAGGCCTGTTCTTGGCTGAACATCAAGGCTTTTACCATGTAAAGTACAAATAGCGCTCGCATGCCATAATAGCTAAAGCGTTCCCACATTTCTGTTACGAATAGCAGATATAGGCCTTTAGGATGGCCTTGATTCTTACTCATATAATAGCTTTTTAATATATTCCGATCGCAAAAGTACTCCTTTCTTTTTGAATCTCCAACTTTTTTTGTACCTTTGCCACAACATTTATCGAAAAACTGACAATATGAAAGTATTTGGCCCCTCACAGCTTAAAGAATTAGATCAATATACCATTTTAAGTGAATCTATTTCATCAATTCAATTAATGGAGCGTGCATCTGTCTCTTTTGTTGATGCGATATCTAAAGAGTGGGATACCACAACTCCGATAGTAGTATTTGCCGGGCCCGGCAATAATGGAGGCGATGCACTTGTGGTGGCACGTTTGTTAATAGGGCGCAATTATAAGGTTCGGGTTTATCTTTTCGACCCCAATAATAGACTTTCGGCGGATTGTGCAGAGAATCGTTTCTTGCTGTCGGAGGTAATCGATGGGGATCACTTTATGACAGTAGGAAAGATGGAATTCGTTCCACCTAAATTAACTAGTGACACTTTAGTAATTGATGGCCTTTTTGGTACCGGATTAATGCGTCGCTTAGAAGGAGGCTTTGCCGGAGTTGTGAAGTATATCAACGCTTCACCGGCAAAAGTGGTATCTATTGATATCCCTTCCGGTTTGATGTGTGAAGACAATTCGGAGAACGATTTAGATTGCATCATACAAGCCTATCGTACCTTTACCTTTCACGCGCCTAAGTTGGCTTTTTTCTTATCCGAGAACGAACGCTTTTTAGGTCGATGGGATGTTTTAAATATAGGGCTGAGCAGAGAAGGTATCCGCATTATGGAATCGGATTATAACTATTTACAGAGAAACAATCTAAAACCTTTGGTGAAGCCGATTTCTCGATTTACACATAAAGGAATGCAAGGGCATGCCTTGCTAATTGCCGGCTCGCGGGGCATGGCCGGAGCAGCCATCTTAAGTGCGAGAGCCGCTTTGCGAAGTGGAGTAGGTAAAATAACGGTGCATGCTCCGGAAGCATGCGTACTGCCTTTGCAGGTAGCAATACCCGAAGCAGTGCTCGATATAGATAGTTCGTCTACCCATTTCTCGCAAATTGTGGAAACAAACGCTTTCAATGCCGTAGCTATTGGGCCCGGTTTGGGCATCACGAAGGAAATCGGCGAACAATTTCAGTCGCAGCTTGTAGGCATTACTCAATCGTTAGTACTCGATGCAGACGCTTTAAATTTAATAGCCCAACAACCTTCGCTGCTTAAAAAATTACCACCTCTTACTATATTGACTCCACATCCCAAAGAGTTGGAGCGTATAATAGGCCCTTCTGATACAGATTTTGAACGTTTACAGATAGCTCGGGAATTGGCTCGTACCTTTCATCTTATAGTGGTTATAAAAGGCGCCAATACAGCTATCGTTTCATTCGACGGAACAGTTTACTTTAACTCAACAGGCAATCCCGGCATGGCTTCAGCCGGAATGGGAGATGCCCTTACCGGCGTCATCGTTTCTTTGCTGGCGCAAGGCTATGAGCCTCTTGATGCAGCACGTTTAGGAGTATATATACACGGACTGGCAGGCGATATGGCTGCCTTAGAAAAAGGAAGTTTGGCACTTATGGCAAGTGATCTAATTGAATACCTTGGACTCGCTTGGCGCGAATTGCAAGCAAATTAAAAAACAAATAGGATGAAACATTTTTTAGTGATAGCAACTTTGCTTTTATCAGGAAGTGCATTTGCACAGACTGAAGTATCTGTTTATGGCAGCGATAAAAGTCAACGTGAGGGAATTACCTATTTTTTACCTAAAAACAAGTTGACAGTCACGGTGGAAGCCACTAAAACAAGTTACGTACCCGGACAATATTGTAAGTATGCGGAGCAATTTCTTCGTCTTACGGATATCGCACCAGAGCCAAAAGTGACTTGGAAACTGGATAAAGTAACAACCCAATGTGATGCGATCCCCGATCCGAGTAAGTCTTTTTATATAAAGGTGGTGGAGAAGAGTTCTGCACCTAAAGTGCAATTAACCGAGGATGGCATCTTGTGTGCAGTGAACGATCAGGTTACTTTAGAATCGCAACCGGCTCCTACTCCCGTTGCACCGGTAAAGAAGAAAATCCTCAAGCCCCAAGATTTTTTCACCGAAGAGATTATCCAAGCCTCTTCATCGCTGACTACTGCCAAGCTGATCGCTGCTGAAATTATGCAGATTCGCGACAAACGAAATGAATTAACTCGTGGAGAATTAGACAATATGCCTAGTGACGGAGTTGGGATGCAACTTATGCTCAATCAGTTGAACGAGCAAGAGGAGGCTTTACTTTCTCTTTTCCAAGGCACCACAGAAACAGAATCGCATACATTCACTTTCCAATTAATTCCCACTGAGCCTGTACAGGAACAAGTCCTTTTTCGTCTTTCCTCAAAGTTGGGTGTAGTGGCTGCAGATGATCTAAGTGGCGCTCCCGTTTATTATAGTCTGGAGAGTCAGCATACAGTGGCTGATAAAAAGCCTGCTACCCCCGAAGAGATAAAGCGTGCTGATAAGTTGGCTAAAGACAATGCAAAACGTGCCATGAAGGGCGAACCTTTCCTTCAGGAGGGTATTGTTTACAATGTACCCGAGCGTTGTACTTTCCGCATCTATACCCCGAAGAAAACCCTCTTTACTGACGACTTTAAGTTTGGCCAATTAGGAAATACAGAAGTGCTTCTAAATGATCTTTTCAATAAGAAGAGTACTTTCCATGTAACCTTTTCTCCGCAGGATGGCTCAATCTTGAAAGTCCGAAATGACTAATTTTGCCATCTCATATTACTTAGTCTTACAATTGAATGGCAAGGAAGAATAAACGAAGCAGATAGCGATGGAAGAAAAGATATCAATACGCTTCTTTGACGATAGAGAGGTTAGAGCCGTTTGGGATGAAGCAAATGCCAAATGGTGGTTTTCGGTGCTCGATATTGTGGGTGTACTGAATGCTCAAGACGATTATTCTAAGAATCGAAACTACTGGAAGTATCTGAAAACCAAACTAAAGAATGAACAAAACGAAGTGGTTAGTGTCACTAACCACTTGAAATTGTTGTCACCTGATGGGAAACGAAGATTTGCCGATGTGCTCGACATGGATGGTGTTTTGGCCCTAGCTGCTTGCTTTCCTAATACAAAAGCCTCTCGCTTTGTGGCATGGTTTACCAATAGCGATGAGACGATTGACGGACGGAGCAAGTCGAAGGCCTATGCACTATTCGAAAGTAGCATGATTAGTACCATTGAAGTAGGTACAATAAATGGTCTTCAACAGATTCATGCTTACTTGTTTGGAGGTCTATACGATTTTGCAGGACAGATACGCACCGTAAACATTGCCAAGGGTGGATTCCAGTTTGCTATGGCCAAATATCTGCCACGAACATTGGCCGACATTGAACGAATGCCCGAAGACGACTTCGACCACATCATAGAAAAATATGTGGAGATGAACATAGCCCATCCATTTCGTGAGGGCAATGGACGCTCAACCCGAATATGGCTCGACCTTATGCTAAAACAGCGCTTGAAGAAGTGTATCGATTGGAGCCAAGTGAACAAGAAAGCCTATTTGGATGCCATGACGCGTAGTGTGGTGGATGCTACTCCTATCAAGCAATTGTTACAATCGGCACTGACGGATAAGATTGATGATCGTGAAACCTTTATGAAGGGTATCGATTATTCTTACTATTACGAGCAAGAAGATTAGACGAAGTACTTCTCTTCTCTCTGCAAGATGGTTCAATTTTGAAAGTTCGAAATGACTAATTGAATACTGTTTAGCAGCCTTTCTTCAGAACTTTTTGAATTTCTAAAAAGGTTTCAATCTTGAGTTTCTCGAGAAGGTTCTGTCTTGCTTTGTGATAACCATAAGTTATCCCATTGATTTTCATATTTTTCTAAGTAGCTCAAAGGAATAGCCAATTGCTCCTTTGGACTAAATTCTGCATTTTTTCTTTTGCGTATTTCTCTACAATATTTATCTATTGCAAGAATCTCATTCACAATATCTTGTTTACTTAAAATGTAGTACTTAATATTATTCTTTACATCGATGTGTACAAAAATAAATGGAGTAATAATGTTTTTTATATCTTCTTCTATTGTAGCATGAGTTATTGAACCAAGCATAAAGCTATTGTTCTTTTTAAATTTTCCATTATCGTCCTCTTTATCCCTTGTTGTTTTAATCTGTATTGCGACGCTTTCTTTTGTGTCAGGATTAAAACAGAAAAGATCTAATGTCGGACAATTATTAGTTGTTAGACTTGGAATCCAGCCTTTAAGGCATAAAGACATTCCAACAGCCATTTCTCCTGCTGTACCTGTTAAATGATTTTGGTAGTTTCTCATTGTCGTGTAATTTGTTTTTATTATTTTTTGTGAATTTGATTTCGATATAATTATTCTAATGTGAGAATAAGGCCTTTTTCGGTGAATCCTCTTTATATCTATTTCATAAATACGAAGTACACAGCCAATATTAAGCAAGCGAATGCAGCAAAATGATTCCAATGGAGGCTCTCGCCTTGAAACATAAAGTTGGCAATGACGGTGAAGACAATCAAGGAGATTACTTCTTGAATCACTTTCAACTGCATCAAGCTAAAAGGACCTCCATTTCCATTAAAGCCTATTCTGCTTGATGGAATCTGCAAGGAATATTCTGCCAGAGCGATTACCCAACTGAATAAGATGACGGCGAATAAAGGCCAGCTGTTGCTGATGTTTAACTGTTGTAATTTCAAATGTCCGTACCAAGCAAATGTCATGAATATGTTAGAGCCAATTAATAGAAGTACGGTGTATAATGATTTCATTATCTAGAATTTTGTATAAAAGATCTTTTTACTGACGGCGAGAAGGAGTAAGGCGTAGAAACCTTGTAATTTCATAAAAAATTGATTTTAGTGTCGTCCTTTTCTTGTTCTCCCTCTGTTCCGGCTTTTGGACTTTATGATCAGTCAGGCGGATGGTAAGATAAGAGTCAGAGGGTAAAAGAGCCTCTTTTTGCAACGCAGTGCTCTCGTTGTGATAACGGTCGGAAGCGGTGATGGCAAAAAAGTGTAAAGGTGCAAGGTTTCCTGCCGGGTTATAGGTAAAAGAATTGCCTTCGATACGCACGCCCACTAGGTTGCGCGGGTCTGAGGTGTTCACCGGATAGGTGCTCGACCATATATATTTAGGTATAATGCGTGGCAGTAATCGTGCTATCTTCAACTGCCGACCAAGTGAGTGTAGCGCCAAGACCTTCGTACCTTATATTTAAGCTGGAAGGAATCCTTACGTGAAAATGGAATAAAACGAGCTTCTTACGAATTACTAGGTATCTCACACGAATGGCTTACTTGGCAAAGATGCTTAAAAGAGTTTGTACTCAATCTGTTCAAGTAGAATCTTTTTTTTATTCTTCTGCCTAAGAGTTCGGATCTCTATTTAAGAGTTTCTGCATATAAGTAATATGTACTAAAGTATATATTTTATCAAATACTCATTTATTTTTAGAATATAATTTGTATATCTCCGAAAAAAGATCTAGATTTGTGCCTTATTAACATATCAAAGAAACTGATTCCGTTATTTTATTGTTAAAATAAAAAATATAGGAAAATAATATTGTCCTAGAATAAGCAGAAACAGTTTCAGAAAGAAATGAAAGTGAGAATTAATTGTTTACAAATTGCAACGTATCTAAAATCATAAACAAATGAAGCGGAGAATTATTTTTCTTGTATTATGTGTCATTACTTTAGTGGCAAATGCACAAAAAACATATACAACTGTATTTTCTTATGATAATGCAGGTAACCGTATTAAGCGAAAAGTATGTGTATCAACTTATACGATTTCAACAAAGTCGCATAAGAATTCTTCTGATTCAATTCCTGAGAAAGGAGCTACTGACGATCTTTTATCATGTAAAGTTACTATTTATCCTAATCCGACTAAAGACCTAGTTTATCTTGCTATATCAGGAATTGATGGAGAAGACAAAATATCAAAAATAGAAGTATATTCAGAGAATGGCCAATTACTAGAAACTATTCAAAAGACAGGGAATGCAACTATTCCGGTTGACCTTACCTCATATGTGAGTGGTATTTATGTAATAAGATTCTATCAAGAAAACAATATGCATATTTACAAAATTATAAAACAGTAAGAACTATGAAATATATATATACTCCTTTTCTCTTTTTGATAAATATAGCACTGTTTTTTTGTTTACCCATAGAAGCACAAACTGTAGGTTCTGTAAAGGGGAATTTATCCCTTTCTACAACAGGTGGTGCTACTTATAGTATCCCAATGGCTTGTCCTACAGGAATAAACGGGATGCATCCCCAAATCTCGCTTGAATATAATAGCCAATCTGGTAATGGAATTGCAGGATGGGGATGGAATATTGGAGGAACATCAGCCATATCACGATCTGCAAAAAATAAATATTTATCAGATAAGTCTTCAACTATTGCTTGGGACTCTACAGACTTGTTTATGCTTGATGGTAATTATCTTATCAAAAAACAGGAATGGGGAACAGATAGTATTGAATATCGACTGGAAACAGATCTATCCTCTCGAATTCGTGGCTACGATATTACCTCTCAAGGCCCTAGCACGTTTAAAGTAGAAACAAAAGATGGTCGGACTTTATATTATGGAGATCCTACTACATCAACCTCCTATGCGCAGCTATATTCTAATGCTTCTTCTAAAAGTGGTGCAGTAAAAGCAGCTTGGAATCTATATAAAGTAAGTGATAAGGATGGCAATTATATGGATATAACCTATATCAATGATTTAGATGGAAAGATAGGGAATGCTATTCGAAAAATTTCATACGGTGGCAATGTTTCCGCTCAAAAAGCTCCTGATTTGACACTCTCTTTTGATTATGAAGCTCGCACTGATAGTATTTCTGGTTACATATCTGGACATGAGAGTTTACAGCAACTTCGTTTAACGAAAGTAACTGGTGCTGTAAATGGAGTCACGCAAAAAGAATATCGATTAGCCTATGCAAGCGGAGCTATCAGTCACCTCAGCTCTATTACTTTATACGATAATATATACGGAAATAATATTCAGCAATATAAGCCACTTACGTTCGTTTATGGAGATTCTTGTGTTACTGAGAAAAGCACAGATGTATCGTTTATTGAGACAAATAAGGATGTTGATCAATTAAGCATACTAGATTTAGACGGAGATGGTCAAAATGAACTATGCGACTTCTCAAAAGTGATTGACTCCACTTTAGGAATAGGATCATCATTTTTAGAGTGGCACAGAAAAAATGCAAATTGGATAAACAGTTCACACCTGGGCTTTAACGTTTCAACTTCTGTTTTAGATGTACTACATGGAAGAACACCTTGTTTTGCTGATTTTAATGGTAATGGATCAATGGACGATTATTTTGCATATAATAATGGAAATGATTATCACGTGAGAATCACAGACAGAGCCAATGATTCCATTCTTTATGAGGATGTTTTTGAAATGAAGTCACACGAGCCTTTTGTTTTAACTGGAAACATAATAGGATATCCACAAGCTTCTATGCTTATAATAGATAATTTTCCAATAAGTACTACGGGAGGTTATTATTATGAAATTATCCGAATCGCAGGACGTCCCAATGGGATAGTTAACATAATAGGACAATTGCAAATAGATAATAGATATTTCATAAAAGTCCCCTCAAAAATAAAAGACATACAATTACTTCCATTGGGCGGTTTACCCTTTTGTGATGACCTATTTGTAATTCTTGAGGATGGTAGCAATCAGATTTTAGTAAATAAGCAAGATGATGCAGGATACTGTTTCATTGCAAGCCCTAAAATTATAACAACCCCCTTACATCTTGCTAAAGATACTCCTCACCAATTTGTTGATTTAAATGGAGACGGCCTTATTGATGTCATTTACAGATCTGGGGAAAGTGATTGGAAAATAGCTTATAATCGAGGCGATTATACTTTTACAGAAAAACCGATATCTATTGATTGCAATAGTTACCAAGATTCTATTGCTACAGCATACGATGAAAAGGATTGTATTTATGCTAGGGATATAAACAATGATGGATTAATTGATTTGATTATTGGAGACGAACTAGTAAAAAGATATAAAATATCTGGTGAAGATGTACAAAGAGCTGATGAAATATATGATTATTCTTTTGATAAAACGGCCTGGAAATTTTATGTAAATACAGGTTCTGGCTATGAACTAGTTGAAACAAAATATAGCCCTAAGAATAGCCTAATTGGATGCCTCGGAGATTTATCAGGAACTGGTAATATTGACTTTGTTTATGAGCCTGAAAACGAGAAAGTACAAATTTTGAATCTCGCATTTACCCCTCCATATCAAAATTTGATAACAAAAATCACAACAGGTATGGATGTCAGCACCCAACTTGTTTACCGATCCCATCTTGATTGTACTGATCCTCTAGTGAAATCTTTTGAAAAGACCTCTTTGTCTCAGTATCTAAAGCAAGAAATTTTACCAATAAAGTCAACTACTTTCACCGTATTGGCAGAGTGTAATAGTAACTTAGATAGCCTTAGTTACACTTACGGAACACTTCTGTATAATTGGACATATCGTGGGCTAATGGGATTTCGCTATCATGCTTCAAAAGATATTAAAAAGGACCTACAGACTTTCTCTTTTAATGAAATCTATGCACCGATTATCTCAAATAAGAATAAATATTTTCTATTATCTCCCCAATACAAAAGGACCTATTCTGGGAATTACGGAATTCACAATGACGGTCCAGTTTACTCTGAAGAGTATGTATATGATTATAGCAATACTTTTGGTGAATTCTGTATTTTCCCGAGGCTTACAAATTCTGCACTTACAGATATTGCGAAATGGGATAAACAAGTCAACATCAACACTTATGATGTATATAACAATATAACGTCATCGACATTACTTCATGGTAGTCTCTATAATAATGAAATTGAAGATATATTTGGAGGAGGGGTCTTTGAGAAAAAAACGTTCAATTATGCTCTAAAAGATTCTTGGTATCCTAACGATTTGGTGCGAGAAGAGATACTGAGTGCTTCTTTTAAGGAAGCCGATGAAGGCAATTTGTTGGTGGATTCAGTTTCTCGAATCAATACATATACTTATGATGTATCGGGGCGTTTAGTAAGAAAAATAGAAGATGCCTATAACAAAAACGCACGTACTACAGAATATAAATCATTTGATCTATTTGGTCATCCTTTAATAACAGAAACTTCTGCCAATGGCCTCATACGAAGAGACTCTTCAACTTATTCTAGTTCAGGGCGTTTTATAATCAGCAAGACTAATACATTAGGCGAAACGACGAAACAAGAGTGGGACGAGAAGCGTGAATTGCTTACTAATTCTATAGATAGAATTGGTAAAACAGATTATCTCTATAACAATTATTCGGATATATATAGAACTCGATTTAGACCTACCGATCAAAGCTCAAATGGAGCAACTGACAGAAGTGCAGAGACCTCGTATGGAACAACAGAACTTAATTCGACTGCTGCTTATTATTCAAGCTGCAGTGCTACAGGACAGGCAAAAAGTATTATCTGGTATGATAAGTATGGACGCGAAGTTGTTTGGCAATCTAAGTTACGTTTAAAAGATATATATCAATTTACTGAGTACAATAAAAACGGACTAATAAGTCGAAAATCCAAAAAGACTTATCATGCTATTCCAGATGAGGATGATTGGGAAACTGTTAACAGCTATGATTCCTGGGATAGAATTGTAAAGATAGTAACTCCTTCAGGTACTACAAGCTATAAATATAATTATGTTGATAATGATTTATTGTCTACCACAATCACTTCTCCTATAGAGATTCGGGAAATAAAACAAAATAAAGCAGGGCAAATAGAAAGTTCTACTGTTTGGGATGACGTAAATGGAGACGATAAGATTGTAACTTTCTACAATGGTGTTGGAAATCGCCTTCGAAAGGTAACTCCTTCGGGGTGTCAAAGCGTTCTTAAAAATTATGATCAGCAAGGTAATTGCATCGAAATAATTGATCCGGATGCAGGTACTACAAACTATGAATACGATGGATGGGGCAATCTTATTAAAGAGTCGCAAGCTATCCATTTAAATGGAGGCATTACTACCACCGAATATAAATATTCGGCAGCAGGACTGCTACAATACAAGAAACGAGGTGAAGAAATGACAACTTATACCTACGATTCAAATCATCGACTTATAAATACACGAAGAACTGGACCAAACTTCTATTCACGTTCCTTCCAATATGATACGCTTGATCGTGAAATCCAGAGGACCGATTCTGTAACATCTTCTCTGGCCTTAACGACCAAAACGGAATACATTTCAGCTGGTCGAGTGAGTCAAATTACATATCCTTCTGGATACATTCTTAAAATGGGATATGATAATGAGTATCTCCGTGTAATATCTCATGATTCGGATAAACTTATCTGGTATTGTTCCGAGTATGATGCAGAAGGAAGAGTTCTTAAAGAGAAAAAAGGAAATGTTATCACTCAATATACTTATAATGCAAAGGGACAGCTAGTCTCTAGCAAAGCCCCTGGAATAATTAATCGACTTTACACATATGATGAAAAGACTGGAAATATAGTATCTTGTCAAGATTCTATCTGTAATCAACAAGAAACATTCACATATGATAACTTAGATCGACTTAAAACATGGAGAGGAGGCAATAATACGTATTCAAGTGCAGGCGATATAATTGAACAATCTCGCGCAGGTGAAGCAACTAGTAAATCTATTTATGGGGGAATAATGAACAAGCAGCACGTTTTGCAACAAATAAATTTAAAGCCCTATTATGCTACTGACGACACCGTTGAATATGCTTATAATGATTTTAAGAAACTAGAAAGAATAAAAGCACAGGGAAATAAAGATTCAATCAATTATAATTATAAATATGGCATTGATGAGCAGCGGTCTATACTTTATGGAGATGTTACTCGATACTATTCTGGAGATTACGAACGTGAAGGAGACTCTAATCCTCGACATGTTCATTATATCTACTGCCCTACAGGGTTAGCTGCTATCTATATTAGTAATAAAGATTCCGCTGCATTGTTAAATGCGTATGTTGATCGACAAGGCTCACTTATTGCCCTAACGCATGATGCTATACCCGTGCAGCGTTTTGCCTATGATCCTTGGGGAGTTCGCCGTAATCCATACAATTGGGATTTAGAAGATAGTCGTACTTCCTTTATTGTATCTAGAGGTTATACGATGCACGAACACATTGACCGTTTCAAACTTATCAATATGGACGGTCGTATATTCGATCCTTACACGCAACTTTTTCTAAGTCCTGATCCGTATATTCAAGCCTCGGATAACTGGATGAACTACAACCGATATGCTTATTGTCTTAATAATCCATTAAAATATACTGATCCAACCGGGCATTGTTGGATCCCATTTGTTGCAGCGTTTGTAATGAATTGGGCTGCTAATGGTTTCCAACTTAATACAGATGGTTTTGCCAGTGGTCTTGCAGGGCTAGCATCTGCCGGGGCATTTACAGGTATAGGAGCATTAGTATCATCTGCAATAGCACCTTCTTTTGGAGGTGGAGTGGGATTCTGGAATGGAGCGGCATCCGCTGCTATATCTGGTTTTGCTGCAGGATTTACTGTAGAACTTGCTAGCTCTCTGATTGGTGGGAACAGTTTCAGTAGTGCATTCTCTAGTGCTCTTGGAACAGGAGCACAAGAAGCGTTGTTTTCAGGTTTAGCGGGAGGAATTGATGGAGGTATAAAAGCCCATAAACAAGGACGTAGTTTCTGGTATGCAAGAAAATACACGAAGACGGAAGAGGGAACGGATAGACATATGAATATTGAGGGCTATGGTGTAGGTGGTAAATGTGTTCTTACCTCTGCTTCTAGTGTAAGTAAAGGTGAGATCACTCAAGATATGGCCAGTAGTTCATTGAAACCGACATATAATGAGAAAGGTCAGCTGCTTGGTTATAGCGGAGTTGACGGAATGGCATATGTTGAAAAACAAACAAATAGAAAAGTTACATGTTTTGAAGGAAATATTGCACCGTTCCCTTCTGAAGGAAATATTGTAGGCTCTTTTGCTCAAGGATATGATTTTTCATTACAAATGACTACAAATGAAGTACAGGATCATATGACAAATCTCAATAAAATAGTTAAGGTTAATTATGAAACATTGTCTGGTAAAAGATACTCCTATTTTAATTTTTACATACAAAGTCCTGGTCATGGAAATTATATAAAAATGTCATACGAATATATAATAAAACATCTAGTTATGCTCTATAAAATAGCCCCACGATGAAAAAAAGTGTTATTCTAATTTTATTATTTGCTCTATCAAGCAATATCTATTCGCAAGAAATCGAAATAGATGGATTTCAAGAAGGAATGAATAAGATGGAGAATCTTGCAAGAAGAAGCGTAAAGAAAATCATCAAAAAAAGGAGAAAAAGTAAAAGTGAGACCTTTCATATCCTCATCGTCCCTTCTATATATCCAGCGAATCGATATATAGAAGATCGAGAAGCTATGATAGCCTATACTGATTCTTTACTATCGAGGGGGAGGTTAATCGGTAAATTCCCTATAAAAGAGTTAGTTGAATATTATCTCTATGATGGCAAAAAGGAATTTATATGTTCAGGAGAGATAGCATTAAAGGGTTATCATTATTACAACAAGAATTTATTCGATGCTATAATTGCTTTGAATCCGAAATTTGTGTTTATGCCAGATTTTGTTGCGGGTTATTATTATGTTTTTACCCATGACAAGATTTATAAATTGAAGAACCAATTTGAAGAACCTCCTATTGTCACATTGCTATACAGTTCAAAAAAATAAATTTCTAAAATCCATTGCAACGCATTAAATAAATATCATCACTAGTGTCTAATGGGAGGAGGTCAATTATGCTATATTTTATTTCATAAATACAAAGTACACAGCCAATATTAAGCAAGCGAATGCAGCAAAATGATTCCAATGGAGGCTCTCGCCTTGAAACATGAGGTTAGCAATGATGGTGAAGACAATTAAGGAGATTACTTCTTGAATTACTTTCAACTGCATCAAGCTAAAAGGACCTCCATTTCCATCGAAGCCTATTCTGCTCGATGGAATCTGTAAGGAGTATTCTGCCAGAGCGATAGCCCAGCTGAATAAGATGACCGCAAATAAAGGCCAGCTGTTACTGATGTTTAACTGTTGTAATTTCAAATGTCCGTACCAAGCAAATGTCATGAAAATGTTGGAGCCAATTAATAGAAGTACGGTGTATAATGATTTCATTATCTAGAATTTTGTATAAAAGATCTTTTTACTGACGGCGAGAAGGAGTAAGGCGTAGAAACCTTGTAATTTCATAAAAAATTGATTTTAGTGTCGTCCTTTTTTTGTTCTCCCTCTGTTCCGGCTTTTGGACTTTATGATCAGTCAGGCGGATGGTAAGATAAGAGTCAGAGGGCAAAAGAGCCTCTTTTTGCAACGCAGTGCTCTCGTTATGATAACGGTCGGAAGCGGTGATGGCAAAAAAGTGTAAAGGTGCAAGGTTCCATGCCGGGTTGTAGGTAAAAGAATTACCTTCGATACGCACGCCCACTAGGTTGCGTGGGTCTGAGGTGTTCACCGGATAGATGTTCGAACCATATATATTATAGGTATAATGCGTGGGAGTAATCGTGCTGTCTTCAACTGCCGACCAAGTGAGTGTAGCGCCAAGACCTTCGTACCTTATATTTAAGTTGGAAGGAACGGCTGGTGAAACCTTGTTGAGCCAGGTGAGGGGAGGGAGAAGTGAAGGGTACGAGGAATAATGCCGAGTCACTTCGTCGAGTAGCCCCTTCGTATCTTTTATGAGGAACTGAACTCTGTAGTGCGAAATACCAGCAGAGCCGCTGTGGCGTGAGAAATAAAGCTGATCTTTAATATCCTGCAAAGTCCAATTCCCTTCAGCAGGGTCGAGCATGTAAATGCCGAGACCCGGAATAACAGGTCGGCCGTACGATGACTCCTGCCAGTCGAGCACAAAGGGATAGAAAAAACGATCGCGGTAATACATCATCGGGAACAGCATATCGTTGAGGCCTTCTTTAAGCCAACGTTTGGCATCTTGAAAAGCAGCGTTGCGTGCTGTAAAAGTTCCCGCTTTTTGTCGGGGAAGGTCGTCGTAACGGCCTAGTGGACAGGTGCTCACAGAAACCCAAGGCTTAAGGCCTTTCACCGTGTTGTATAAGTAGCGCATAATTTCTGTGACATTGTTACGTCGCCATTCAGCAAGAGAAAGTCCCTGACCATATTTGTTATATGTGTTGCAATCCATTTCTGTAGTTGCACCTTCGGGATAGCGTAGATAGTCGTATTGTATGCCGTCGAGGTCGTAGTTTTGAATTAACTCTGTGGTGAGTGCGGCAAGATATTCTTTTGTTCCGGGGTTTCCGGGATTCATGTAACAACGTTTGTCGAGGTACATAATCAGTTCGGGATGTCGTTTCTCGAGAGATTTATCGCCCATCATTCCTTGGCTTGCCTTAACGCCGATGGGGATAGCCACCACCCATGCGTGGCATTCCATTCCTCGTTTATGGCATTCTTCGATGGCAAAGGCGAGGGGATCGTATCCCGGATCAGCACCTGAGAGACCAGTGAAAACAGGACTCATCGGTTCTATCTTCGAACGATAAGCCACGTCACTACGCAGTCGGGTTTGAAAAAACACCAAATTTACCCCCGCTTGCTTTAACGCTTCTAGTTGCTCTATGAGTGCCGCCTTTTGTGCGGCTGTTGTTTCCGGAGAAGTAGCTTTTATTTTGGGCCAGTCTAAACCGAACAACGTAGTGAGCCATGCCCCCCGTACTTCACATTTAGGCAAAGAGTCGCGGGCTATAGTTTGACCTTGTATGTTAGTTGACAAGCTGATTAGTAAGCTAAGCAGAAAAAGAGGTCGAAGCAGAAAGGGCATGTTCTTTTGATTTTGGCACAAAAGTACAAAAAAAACTTGGAAATGGAACCGTACTTATTTTTTTATTGTTAAATTTGTGCCCTCGTTTAATTAGGTTCGTCTTTGGGTTTGTGTATCGAAACCCATAAAAAAAAGAAAACAATGAATAGAAAATATCGCAAGTCGACTATTATCACATTAGTCCTTTTTCTTTATGTTACAGTGATGTGCGTATTTATTGCACCTCGTAATCCCACTATTTCGCTTTTTGAGAAATGTACGGTGGCTACTGTTTCGTATGCCGCAGTAATACTTTTATATATCCTGTTGCGGAAGAAAGAAAAAGAAAAAGCAGCGGGCAAAGATCAGAAGCCTGAAAAATAAATTTGTTGCCGGGCATTTTTAATTTCTTGCGGAGTAATAAAAAAAAGATGCAAGCCTTTTAATAAAGAGATGCTTATGTTTCTCTTCTAAGATGCTTATGTTTTGGTCAAGAGATGCTGAACTTTTTTTTGCTCTTAAAGTTATTTTTTTTGCTCTTTGAGTGTTCGTTTTGCTGTTTTTCTTGTTACTCTAAAGAATCCTAGAATAATCCTTCATCTTTCAGTTTATAGATTAATTGATTGATTTGTAGAAAATTAATCCTGAATAGTTTTAAAGGCAAAACCCTTCAGGATATTTTTGTGGAGAGAAACATCGCAAAGGTTCTTGCTTACCGAGCTGAAACATCCTGAAGGATCCAAGGTGTGGATCTTTCAGGATTATTGTTCTATCAATAAGGGATTTAATATAAATCCTGAAGGATGAAGGATGTAAGTCGGAATAGGCTGGTGAATGCCTCATAAGCACAAAAACGCTTATGAGGATTGAAGGTCGAGAGCGACGATTATAACTTTATCGTCTTCTTTTTTCCGTTTGATTCGCAGCCAAAACGGTTCACGTTAGTTACTACATATTTGTATTGCGAAATGCCATCTTTATAAGGTAATTTATAATAGATAGATGGAGTGATCGCTACAATTTTAGACGCATCATTTAGGTTCACCGATTCTTTTTTATCAAAACGATATACGCAATAATATTGTGACATTTGGCTCGCTAGTTTCACGTTGGGTGCTTTCCAAATTAAAACATATCCATCCTCCGTCCAAAGTGTTTTTAGTCCTTTTACATTGCTTGCCTTTAAGTTTTTAAGCTTAGGAGAAATAGGGGGTATTGCGAAATTATGGTTGTATTCGCGCTCCAATACGGTATAGATGTTACCCGGATTTTCTAGTAATACTTTTCCACTCCAATAGCAATTACCGCTGATGCTTGCCCAGTGACGTGAAAGAGCAATCTTGCGGGGAAATTGATTCGTATTTGGATTCTCAGGATCGGCAGCTTGGGCTGAACGATCTACATCTTGCCCGATGTACAAAGGGCAGTTATACGAATTTTGAGACCACCATTCTACCAGCGTTGTATAATCAGCCGCCTTGTGTCCCATTTCCCAATAAAGTTGAGGAACCACATAATCGATCCATCCATATTTCATCCATAGCAGCACATCGGCGTATAGTTGGTCGTAGTTTTGTAGTCCGCTGGTTTTGCTCCCTATATCGCCATCTGTTTTCTGATTGTGATAAATGCCAAATGGTGATACTCCGAACTTAACGTACGATTTCGTTCCGTGAATCGTTTCTTGCAATTCCTGAATCAGCATATTTACGTTATAACGACGCCAATCGTCGATCGCTGTGCCAAAGGTGGCTGCTCCATATTTTTGAAACGTAGCTAGGTCGGGAATCTCCTGGCCGGCTGCGGGGTAAGGGTAGAAATAATCGTCGATATGGATGCCGTCAACATCATAACGCTGCACAATATCTTTCACGATAAGGTTGATGTATTTGCGGCATTCCGGGATACCCGGATTGAAGAAAAGCTTGTTGTCGTATTTGAAAAACCATTCAGGATGTGTGTTGTAAGGGTGCTTTGGAGCTAAGTTGGTATTCAAATTTAGCTGTGCACGGTAGGGGTTGATCCACGCATGGAATTCCATGCAGCGTTTATGGCATTCCTCAATCATAATTGCCATGGGGTCGTAACCCGGATTTTCGCCTTGTGTACCCGTTAGAAAACGACTCCATGGTTCGTAAGGAGAGTCGTAAAGTGCATCAGCTTCGGGGCGAACCTGAAAGAGCACTGCGTTGATACCTGCCTGACGGAATAAGGTGAGTTGTTCTGATATATATTCACGAAAACGAACCTCGTTCATGCCTTTATAATCGTTGTTCAAAGTGTGGATCCATACCCCTCGAAAATCTCTTTTAGAGGTTTGTCCTTGACTCGCAGCAGGCGTTAAAAAAGCCATTAGAAAGATGGCTATAATGAGCTGTAATTGCTTCATAAATTGTTTGTTTACCTTAAATTTGTTGCAAAATTGGCTTTTTTTTGTGATATTTCCTAATTATATAGAGGAAAAGTTTGCGTGAAGACTATTTTTTATGTAATTTTGCACGCGATTTAGCTATACATAATGTCTAATCATTTAAATTAAAACAAATTATTAACTAATGGAGAAATTTAAAAATGTAGCTCCTCAGGCTGATTTCAACTGGGATGCTTACGAGAACGGAAGTGCTGTCACTACACAAAGCCAAGAAGATCTTGAGAAAGCTTATGAAGGCACCTTGAACAAGGTAAACGACCGTGAGGTTGTAGACGGCACTGTAATCTCGATTAATAAGCGCGAGGTTGTTGTAAACATCGGTTACAAGTCGGATGGTATCATCGCGATGAATGAGTTCCGCTACAATCCAGAATTGGCTGTAGGTGATACCGTAGAGGTATACATTGAAAACCAAGAAGACAAGAAAGGCCAGTTGATCCTTTCTCACCGCAAAGCACGTGCTGCCCGTTCTTGGGATCGTGTAAACGCCGCTTTGGAAAACATGGAAATCGTGAAAGGTTTCATCAAATGTCGTACAAAGGGTGGTATGATTGTTGACGTATTCGGTATCGAAGCGTTCTTGCCAGGTTCACAAATTGATGTGAAACCTATTCGTGATTATGACGTATTTGTTGGCAAAACAATGGAATTCAAGGTTGTAAAAATCAACCAAGAGTTTAAGAACGTTGTGGTTTCTCACAAGGCTCTTATTGAAGCTGAGCTTGAAGCACAGAAAAAAGAAATTATCGGCAAACTCGAAAAGGGTCAAGTCCTTGAGGGTACCGTTAAAAATATCACCTCTTATGGTGTATTTATCGACTTGGGCGGCGTAGATGGTTTGATCCACATCACCGACCTTAGCTGGGGCCGCGTAAGCGATCCTAAAGAAGTGGTTGAGCTTGATCAGAAGTTGAATGTCGTTATCCTCGACTTCGATGATGAGAAAAAGCGTATCGCTCTTGGCTTGAAACAGTTGACTCCTCATCCATGGGATGCGTTGAGCACTGAAATAAAAGTTGGTGATCATGTAAAAGGCCGTGTCGTTGTAATGGCTGACTACGGTGCTTTCGTTGAGGTTGCTCCCGGCGTAGAAGGTTTGATCCACGTATCTGAAATGTCTTGGTCACAACATCTTCGTTCTGCACAAGACTTCATGAAAGTTGGTGACGAAGTAGAGGCTGTGGTTCTTACACTCGATCGTGAAGAACGCAAAATGTCTTTGGGCATCAAGCAATTGAAAGCTGATCCTTGGAATGGCATTGAAGAGAAATATCCTGTAGGTAGCAAGCACGTAGCTCGTGTACGCAACTTTACCACATTCGGTGTATTCGTTGAAATCGAAGAAGGCGTAGATGGCCTAGTACATATCTCCGACCTTAGCTGGACTAAGAAAGTGAAACATCCTTCTGAGTTTACTGCTATCGGTGCTGACCTTGAGGTTATGGTTCTTGAAATCGACAAAGATAATCGTCGTTTGAGCCTTGGCCACAAGCAACTTGAAGAGAACCCTTGGGATGTATTCGAAACTCTATTTGGTGTAGGTTCGGTTCATGAGGGTACTATCATCGAGGTTATGGATAAAGGTGCAGTAATCGCTCTTCCTTATGGAGTAGAGGGTTTTGCAACTCCTAAGCATTTGGTGAAAGAAGACGGTGCACAAGCTAAGCTTGACGAGAAGTTGGAATTCAAGGTAATTGAGTTTAACAAAGACGCTAAGCGTATCATTCTTTCTCATAGCCGTATCTTCGAGGATGCTTCTAAAGCAGAAGAACGTGCAGAGAAGAAAGCACAACGTAAGGCTCAACAAACTACTCCAGGTAATGGTGGTCACAACACGAATCGTAGAGATGAGGGTAATACAGCTTCGGCTCAAAACCAAACAGCTTCTACTACTCTTGGTGACATCGATGCTTTGGCAGCACTGAAAGAAAAGCTTTCTAACAATTAATTTCGAGCGTTAGAAATTAGCTATAAATAAAGAAGCCGTCCTTCTCCATTCGTGGCGAAGGCGGCTTTTTCTCATTATTAATATATACAAGGAGCGGATATAATGGAAAAATTTGAGGTTCATATTCTTGGTTGTGGCTCTGCGATGCCAACTATGCGTCATAATCCCCCTTCACAGGTGATAAATATACGCGAGAAGCTTTTTATGATTGATTGTGGCGAGAATGCACAGGTGCAGTTACGACGCATGAAACTTAAATTCACTCGTCTGTCTCATATCTTTATCTCGCATCTTCATGGCGATCATTGTTTGGGGTTGCCCGGACTTCTGTCGACGCTTGGCTTGATGGGGCGTACCGGCGAAGTTGTGATTCATTCCCCCGGTGGGTTGGAGCAGGCCTTCGCTCCTTTGTTAAAGGTTTTTTGTGCTGACCTTCCTTATAAACTCACGTTTCAACCTTTTGGAACGATGGGCTCTGAACTCATTTATGACGATCGTTCTGTACAGGTTTTTACCATTCCGCTACAACATCGTATTCCTACCAGTGGATTCCTCTTCCGAGAAAAGCCGCTTTCGAACCATATCCTTCGCTCTGCTTGCGATTTCTATCGGGTACCTGTTGAATGGATGTGCCGCATTAAAGCGGGTTTCGATTATGAAGCTCCCGACGGTACTATTGTGCCGAATGCAAAACTGTCCGAACCTTCTCTTCCTCCTCGCAGCTATGCCTATTGCTCCGATACGCTCTATACCGAGTCGATTGTGCCTTATTTGAAAGGTGTTGATCTTCTTTACCACGAGGCTACTTTTGCCCAGTCGGATCAGAAGCAGGCTATTGCACGTTTTCATAGTACGGCTTCAGAAGCCGCAACGATAGCCCGTATGGCAGAGGTAAAACGATTACTCTTAGGTCATTATTCTGCCCGCTATACCGATGAAAAAGAACTTTTAGAAGAAGCTAAAGCTGTCTTTCCTGCTACGGAGCTTACCAAAGAAGGGAAAGTCTTTTCGGTTTAGTAGCATTATTTTAATAAAAAAACAGGTTAAAACTCATTTCGTTTTTAGGTAAAACCAATTATTAGTTGTATCTTTGCACTTTTGTAGAGAAGGTAGAAAAATGAGAACGGAAAAGTGGTTATATGGCTTTTTGCTGATTTGCATCAGCGTTTGTGTTTGCTCGGTAAAAGCAAGCGCAATGGAAGCTCCATCCCCTGTTCTTTCTACTGAATGGGTTGCTGATTATCAAGCTGATCCGAATTCATTAACTCTTACAATAACAGGCAATACAATTCATTTGCAGAACGCCACTCCCGGCACTTCGCTTGAGGTGTACAGTGTATTGGGAATAAAAGTTCTGTCTGTGAAAATAGATGCTTCTGAAAAAACATTCGTGTTGAACTTAAGCAAAGGTTGTTACATTCTAAAAATAGAGAATCTTGTTCGAAAGATTGCTCTCAAATAAAAAACTAGATTCGTTTTCTGCTCACTATGATACAAACCCATATCACAATTGTTGACATCCTGATAAAAGGTTTCATTATTGGCGTAGTGGTCTCTGCCCCCTTGGGTCCTGTAGGTGTTCTTTGTGTACAGCGAACTTTAAATAAAGGGCGATGGTATGGATTTGTCACCGGACTTGGTGCTGCGCTCAGCGATATTATTTATGCGCTTTTAACCGGCTACTGCATGAGCTTTATTTCAGATATCATTGCAGTGCATATCATGCTTTTCCAATGGATGGGAAGTGCCATGCTTTTAGCTTTCGGTATTTATACTTTCCGCAGTAATCCTGTAAAGTCGTTACGCCCTATTTCAGGTACGAAGGGTACCTATTTGCACAACTTTCTCACTGCATTCTTGGTGACAGTGAGTAATCCGTTGATTATCTTCCTTTTTGTGGGATTCTTTGCCCGCTTCTCTTTTGCAGACCCCTCTCAACATCTTTATGAGCAAATTAGCAGCTATTTTGCCATCGCTCTCGGTGCTTTAACTTGGTGGTTCTGTATCACGTTTTTTGTCAGCAAACTTCGAACGCGTTTCGACGTACGCGGTATTTGGCTCATTAATAGGGCCGTAGGTACAGTAGTAATCGTTGTTTCATTGATTGGTGCTGTGTTAACCTATCTAGGAAACTCGATGTATTAACTATGTATATTGCTCAGCAACTTAAAGAAAAAAATGTAGCCGAATATTTGCTTTATCTTTGGCAGGTAGAAGATTTAATTCGTGCTGCACATTGGGATATGGATGTACTTCGTAAAGAAGTCGTTTCGAAATTTCAACCTACTCCGGAGCAGGAAGTCGAACTCTTGCATTGGTATGAAAGTCTTATTGAGATGATGCGCGAAGAAGGCGTTTTGCAATCAGGACATCTCCAAATGAGTAAGAATGTTATTATACGGTTGATGGATCTGCATATCGCGTTACTTAAATCACCCAAATATCCATTCTATTCAGGTGCTTACTACAAAGCATTACCCTTTATCGTGGAGCTGCGTGCTAAAAATAACGGTAAGGAAGAGCCTGAACTGGAAACCTGTTTCGAGGCCTTGTATGGAGTAATGCTTTTACGTCTTCAGAAAAAAGAGGTTCGCACCGAAACACTTCGTGCAGTAGAAGCAATAAGTTCATTACTTTCTATGCTCGCCAATTATTATATAAAGGAAAGAGACGGAGAAATTCAATTGAATAGTGAAACAGATTGAAAAACGATAAAAAACGAGGAATATGAAAAATATATTGATCACAGGAGCAAACGGTCAGCTCGGCAATGAAATGCGTGTGTTGGCTACGGAAAATAATCAGTTTACCTATTTCTTTACAGATGTGGCTGAACTTGATATTACCGATGCAAAGGCTATCAATGAATTCGTCTCTGCGAATGAGATAGATGCCATTGTAAATTGCGCAGCTTATACGGCTGTCGACAAAGCAGAAGAGAATGTGGCTCTTTGTCACCTATTAAATGCTACTGCTCCGGGTTATCTTGCTGCAGCGATACAGTCGCGTGGTGGGGTGATGATTCAAATCAGCACTGACTATGTGTTCGATGGCACTGAGCATACTCCTTATACCGAAGATCTGCCTACTTGTCCTACTTCCGTATATGGACGAGAGAAGTTGGAAGGCGAGCAAAACGTGCTGAACGCTTGCAACCAATCGGTGGTTATACGTACAGCATGGCTTTATTCCATTTATGGTGCTAATTTCGTAAAAACGATGATTCGCCTCGGCAAAGAGAAAAGCCAGCTAGGCGTTATCTTCGACCAGATAGGTACTCCCACTTATGCTCGCGATTTAGCAATGGCTATTTTCGCCGTGCTCAATAAAGGTGCCGTACGTGGCATCTATCATTTCAGTGATGAAGGCGTTTGTTCGTGGTTCGACTTTACAAAAGCCATCCATCGCATGTCGGGAATCACCACCTGCAAGGTCAGTCCATTGCACACCGTAGACTATCCGACTCCCGCAGCGCGCCCTCATTATTCCGTATTAGATAAAACAAAAATAAAGACAACTTTCGAGATCGAAATTCCTCATTGGGAAGAGAGTCTCGTAGAATGTATAAAGTTGTTGAACGCATAAAAAAGAAACGAATTACATGAATCCAGAAATCGAACGTCGCCGTACCTTTGCCATTATCTCGCATCCGGATGCGGGTAAAACCACACTAACCGAGAAGCTTCTGCTTTTTGGAGGTCAGATTCAGGTAGCAGGTGCGGTAAAGAGTAATAAAATAAAGAAATCAGCTACTTCCGATTGGATGGAAATCGAGAAACAGCGTGGTATCTCTGTTACTACTTCCGTGATGGAGTTCGATTATGGAGACTATAAAGTAAATATCCTCGATACTCCCGGTCACCAAGATTTCGCAGAAGACACATTCCGTACGCTTACAGCCGTAGATAGTGTAATTATTGTAGTCGATGGTGCAAAAGGTGTAGAGGCTCAAACTCGCAAATTGATGGAAGTATGCCGCATGCGTAATACTCCCGTGATTATCTTCGTAAATAAGATGGACCGTGAAGGTCGTGATCCTTTCGATTTGCTGGATGAGTTGGAAGAGGAACTTAAAATATCGGTGCGCCCGTTAAGTTGGCCGATCGATCAAGGTATCCGTTTTAAAGGCGTTTATAATATCTTTGAGCAGAAACTCGATCTTTACCAACCTTCGAAACAGACGGTAACCGAAAAGGTTGAGATAGACGTTCAGAGTAAAGAGTTGGAAGCCAATATTGGCGATTCGCTAGCAGAAAAGCTACGAGAAGATTTAGACCTGATTAACGGCGTATATCCTGAATTTGAGCATCAGAAATATTTGGATGCAGAGATTGCCCCCGTCTTTTTCGGTTCAGCGCTAAACAACTTTGGTGTAAAAGAATTGCTCGACTGTTTCGTAGAAATAGCTCCCTCTCCCCGTCCGGTGCAAGCCGAAGAACGTTTAGTTCGTCCGGAGGAAGAGAAGTTTACCGGCTTTGTTTTCAAAATAACAGCCAACATCGACCCGAATCACCGTTCTTGCATCGCTTTCTGCAAAGTTTGTTCCGGTAAGTTTGTGCGTAATGCCCCTTATCTGCATATCCGTCATGGAAAGTTAGTCCGTTTTTCTTCACCTGCCCAATTTATGGCGCAGCGTAAGAGTACCGTCGATGAGGCTTGGCCGGGCGACATTATCGGCCTTCCCGATAATGGCACATTTAAGATTGGCGATACCCTAACCGAAGGCGAGAATTTGCATTTCCGTGGTCTTCCGAGCTTCTCTCCCGAGATGTTTAAGTACATAGAGAATGCCGATCCGATGAAAACCAAACAGCTGAATAAAGGTATCGAGCAATTGATGGACGAGGGTGTCGCTCAATTGTTTACCAACCAGTTCAATGGTCGTAAGATTATTGGTACAGTAGGGCAATTGCAGTTCGAAGTTATCCAGTATCGTCTTTTAGGCGAATACAACGCCTCTTGTCGTTGGGAACCGGTGAGCTTGTATAAAGCTTGTTGGGTGGAAAGTGACGATGCAGCTCAGCTAGAAGCATTTAAAAAGCGCAAATACCAGTTTATGGCCAAAGACCGTGAAGGGCGTGATGTGTTTCTTGCCGATAGCAACTATGTGCTCCAGATGGCGCAAGCCGACTTTGAGCATATCAGGTTTCACTTCACCAGTGAGTTCTAAGCAAACAAAAACAGATCTTTTTCATTATAAAGTTGTGAAGATCGACAAAAAGTCGTATCTTTGCAACGTGAAGTGGTTTACAAACCCAAAGTTTGCTCTTTTTGAGTAGACTATTGAAATTGGGGTTGACCGGTTTTGACAGCGGGCAGAAGTGGTATGTAAGCATGCAGTGCGTCGTGGGAAGGCACTTTAATCTGAGCTCTCAACAGTTCAACTGGCGAAAATAATTACGCACTCGCTGCGTGATCGAATTTTAGTAGATCACCTTTATTCTCTTACTAGGTAGGAGAACGAGATACCGCCCGAAAGCTCTTGTTCCGAAGCGTTCGACAAGGTGGTACAGCAAAATCGGGAATAGTATGGCCCCTGCTTCGTAGGCCGTGCGAAACTAAGAAGCTAAGGTGTGGATAGGTGGCTCTGGTCTTGTTCATACTCGAAAACCGAAGGCAGAGATAAGCATGTAGAAGGCAAATTAGTTCCTCGTTTGGACGAGGGTTCGAATCCCTCCAACTCCACTTACAAGTACAGAAGAGTTCTTTAATTTACTACTTTTGTATGATGTAATTAATTGATAAATAGTATTCTATAGGAGAACTTGTTCTGCTATAAATACTGCCCCAAAGGCTCAGTTTATTAAGCTAATGCACACAAAACAATCGCCAATGCACACAAAAGTGCACTGGCGATTGTTTTGTGTGCAAGTGATACAAGCAAACTAATAAGATTATGGTAATCGTAAAAACGCTAGAATTTTTGCTGTAAATTAGTCTAATTCATGTAAAATATGGCGAAGAGCAAATATGAGGATGTGAAAGTTAGTAATCCTTTAAGGAAATAGATAAGATTTGATTTGCAGATGTTATTATTAATAAAATTCGCGTTGAAAAGATGCAGCTATCTTTGTATCTTATTTATTTGTATATGATATTGCACTAGATGTATTGCATAATAGGTTGAAAATCATTGGTATGTGATTTTTGATATTCGAGTAAGTTGTTTTTGTGGTTTTCTATTAGCATTTATATATTCTTTTCATGTGTGTTGCATAATGATCTAATAATCAGTTTTTTATTGTATGTATTAATTTTTGCGTTTAATAATTAGATCCAACTAAATTGGCGACTATTTATGAGGTATAAAATGAGACATTCTT
>Ga0302170_10000015_pt1 | contig 56189 bp, 29 predicted proteins | sample I_Fen_N2_1_FD_193492 | JGI IMG/M metagenome (GOLD analysis project Ga0302170, IMG submission 193492) | Peat permafrost microbial communities from Stordalen Mire near Abisko, Sweden - I_Fen_N2_1 | ecosystem: Environmental > Terrestrial > Soil > Wetlands > Permafrost | place: Sweden: Abisko...
ACGACAGATGACTGATTTGTGTCAGGGTTTCTAAATGGACACTGTTTTGTGGTGCCGTCTTGTAGCGGGTAACTGCATTTTCGCTGTCATTGTCGTCCCACACGCTTACCATTATACCGGTAAATGTCGGGTTGAAATTCATATGATAGCCCCAATGATCTGCCATGCGCTTGCAATTGCGCCACACCCTGCCCGAGTGCGCACCTGAAGCCATCAGAAACACACCGGCATCGAGGATAAATTCAGCCACCTCGTTGGCTTTAATCTTCTTTTGGACTTTGTTTTTATTCTCCATTATCTTCTCCTTATTTCATGCGTCGGTTTTATTGATGATGCAAAAATAGTTATTTATAAAGATAAATAAGAGCATTTTGTTTTCAAAGAAATAGTTTATCGGAGAAATGGGGAATAAAGAGTGTTGGGGATGGGATAGATATGTAGGGCACACAAGTAGGATACTTGGGCTCAGTAACAAAACGATACAGGCAGCTACAGTCGCGGATCCGTGACTAACAGAAAATATGAATGAGAGATAGTTTACCTAAAACTATTTTGTGATCCGGAACATAGTTCGGAAAAGTCGATTGTCATTCTTCACCTTTCTTTTGTGTTGTTTCGTCTCCTTCAATATTGTCTTCGGCATTAAACGACTTCATTACTTCTTTTTCGTCCTTTTTGTTTCGAATAATTAAGGAGATAACTAACGCAATTGCGCCAACTAAAACTGCTACCAGAATAATCCAATTTGTTTTCATCTTATTCGTTTGATTAGGTTTCTTCAGAATTACTAGTTTTGCAAACATACTACACAATGCGGCGTTTGGTACATAAATGCTGTTACATTTGTGTGAAGTTATTTGTAAGCAACTTCTAGCCAAACTGTTTTGTAGACCAAACAAATAAATCCTATCTTTGCACGCTGAAGCCGTCAACTGATTTTTAATCCGGCTAATTATTTATTTGTAACTTTTTTTATTATGCGTAGAATTCTAACGATTATAGTTGTTGCCTTATCATTGCACGTGCCGGGACAGGTGCAAAATAAAACGATACTAAAAGACGGTATCTGGCGGGGCGAGTTGTCGGTAGCCGAGCAGCATAAGGCTCCGTTTTTGTTCGAAGTAAAAAATGCTGCTACTTCTTCGGCTAAAATGGTATTGATCAACGGCGAGGAGCGAGTTGATTTGACTGGTATCAGCTATCGTGGCGATTCGGTGATTATTCCCGTAGAGTCGTACGATGCAGTTATCAAAGCTGTGATGTCGGGTAACGGTTTGCAGGGTCGTTTCCTGAAAAACTATATCCCGAACGATGCAGGAGTACCTTTCAGTGCGGAATTCAATAACAAAAACCGTTTTGCGTCCGTGACGAATCCTACTGCTGTGTTGATAGACGGTAAATGGGATGTGTTGTTCGTGGGTGAAAAAGGCGATACGACTCATAATGTGGGTATTTTTAAAACCGTGAACCGGATTGTTACAGGTTCGGTGTTGACCAATTCGGGCGATATGCGCTTTCTCGAAGGCGCTTACACGGCAACGGGCGTTCAACTTTCAGCTTTCGCCGGACTGAGTTCGTATTTGTTGGAACTGAACTTCGAAGGAAATGACCGGTTCGAAGGTACTTTCTTTACTGCTCGCGGTAAAACTAAACTGATAGGTCTGCGTAACAGCAAAGCAGGATTGGCTGATCCATATACTCTCACCAAACTAAAACCGGGTGCTGAGACGCTTAGCTTTAAGCTTCCAAACATAAGCGGGCAAACAGTGTCGTTGAGCGACGAGCGTTACAAAAATAAGGTGGTGATTATCTCCATTCTCGGGAGCTGGTGTCCCAACTGTCTGGACGAGATGAAATACCTCGCACCCTGGTACAAAGCCAACAGAGCCCGTGGCGTGGAAATCATTGGTTTATCGTTCGAACGGAAGGACGATGTTGCATATGCTAAGGGTGCCATTGCTCGTCTGAAAGTAAAATATGGAGCTGAATACGAGATCCTCTTCGCCGGAAAAGTGGGCGAGGAAGCCACTGCAAAAGCACTACCGGAACTAGAAAAAGTGAATAGTTATCCTACCACCATTTTTATCGATAAAAAAGGCAAAGTCCGCAAAATATACACCGGCTACAATGGTCCGGCTACAGGATTGTTTTACGAAGAGTTTAAACAAGAATTCAATGATTTGATGAATGACTTGTTGGCGGAATAATAAAACCCTTCCCCCGTTCGACTGAGCTCACACCGAAGCCTTCGGTTACTTCTCTTAAAAAGGGAAGATCTTTTGGGTGCTGAAATTTTGTATAGAAAATGAGTTTTGAAGAATATTTTTTTTTCGTTTTGTTAGCAAAATGCAAGTCTCGTGCTTCTCGACTGTCCCCTTTTTAAGGGGACGAGCGAAGCGGAGGGGTTTAGATAGCTGCCACATTGCAATTCTTTAAATTCTAATTACGAAACTTTAACCTATTAGTGGGACTTTCTGTATCCTTTTTATTTTACTTTTGCGCCAACTATTTACAAGCTTGTTTGTTTTAGACACAAATGAAAAAACTATTCTCCATATTATTTGCAGCATTGATTCTCCTTTCGGGGATGCATCTTTCGCTTGCCACGCATTTGTGTGGAGGAGAAATATCGGCTGTAAAGCTTTCATTTGATCACGAAAAAGCAAGTTGTGGAATGTGTGCCGCAGAGCAGGCAGTTACAACTCATGAAAGTCTTGGCAGCGAAAGTTGCTGTAAAGACGAAATGTCATTTTTTGCAGTCGACAGTAATTACAGTCCGTCTACCTTACAAATTGATCAACCTACACATCAGCTTTTGCAGGTTTTTGATATTCCCAAAACGATAGGAATTCATTTTAATTATACGAATTCTACCACTAACGCAAATGTCCAGCCACCCGGTAACTATATTGCCAGTGCTGTCAGCCTCCCTGACATTTGTGTATTCCGCATTTGATTTTTTATTACCACTAAGACACAGAGAACAATAAGTTTCACTAAGAAGCAATGTTCTTCAACTTGTCGCATCTTATTCCTTCTTTTGACACATAGTTTCGTTTAGCTTTCACAGAGTAACACATAGTTATTTTGAAAGTAAGATATGGAAACACACAGCAAAAATCATTTACATAATTTTTAAAACAAGTTTCACTTGTGTCATTTCTATTTTTAAATCCAAAATATTAATTTGCGTGAATTTGCGCTGTTTGCGTAATTTGCGTTCAAACAAAAATCAAAATGAAAACTATAAAATTCTTCATAGCCATAATGGCACTTACTATCTCTACAGTAACATTTGCAGCTGGTGCAACAAAAACAGAAACCATCAAAGTAGCAGGTAACTGCGAAACATGTAAAGCCCGTATCGAAAAAGCGGCTAAAGTGGACGGCGTAACCAAAGCCGATTGGAGTGCAAAAACGAAAGTGTTGACTTTGGTGTACAATCCTTCAAAAGTAAAAAGTGACGTTGTGCAAAAGAAAATTGCTGCAGTGGGGCATGATACGCCTAAATACAAAGCTACTGCCGCGGTCTACAATGCACTTCCGGGCTGTTGTAAATACAGATAAGAAGCCCCTAACCCCGCTTTGGGGACTTTAAGGCGCAGTTAGTTTTTGATATATATCTTTCAAGAACAAAATACGACTAATTGTTTGCTTAAACTCTTTTGTTCAATTTTATAAACTTAAGTCTTCAAATCTACCTTACTTTTCGCCTCCTCAAGGAGAGGGGTTAGGGGTGAGGTTTGGATTTAGTGGACTACCTATCATATGTTTAATAAACTCGTCAAATATTTTCTCGAGCACAGGCTGATTACCTTTATCTTTCTGATTGCCTTCGTGGTGATGGGAATTACGTATTCGCCTTTCAATTGGATCGCGGGGATAATTCCCCGCGATCCGATTCCGGTGGATGCCATTCCGGATATTGGTGATAATCAGCAAATCGTTTCTACCGAATGGATGGGTCGCTCGCCCAAAGATATTCAGGATCAAATCAGTTATCCGCTCACTTCCGCCTTGCTGGGTATTCCGGGAGTAAAAACCATTCGGAGCACGTCCATGTTCGGCATGTCGTTTATCTACATTATTTTCAAAGATAATGTGGAGTTCTACTGGAGTCGGTCGCGCATTCTGGAAAAACTGAATTCGTTGCCTGCCGGAACCTTGCCGCAAGGTGTTCAACCATCCTTAGGACCCGATGCTACTGCACTTGGTCAGATATTTTGGTACACGCTCGAAGGGCGCGATCCGAAAACAGGTAAGCCCAATGGTGGTTGGAATCCGCAGGAATTGCGTACCATTCAGGATTTCTATGTAAAATACAGTCTATCAGCTGCAGAAGGTGTTTCGGAAGTAGCTTCTGTGGGTGGTTTTACTAAAGAATATCAGGTGGATGTAAACCCCGAAGCGTTGAAAGCTTTTGGTGTTTCGGTGATGGATGTCATGAATGCCGTCCGTAAAAGTAACCTGGATATTGGTGCAGAAACGGTGGAACTCAATAATGTGGAATACATTATTCGGGGATTGGGTTATGTGAAGAGTCTGGAAGACTTGGATAACTCAGTTGTTTCGGTGAGGAATAATATTCCGGTGCGCATCAAAGATGTTGCGCGGACTTCCTTTGGCCCTGCTACCCGCCGCGGTGGACTGGACAAAGCCGGCAGCGAAGCAGTGGGAGCGGTGGTCGTAGCCCGTTACGGTTCTAACCCAATGGAAGTGATTGGCAATGTAAAAGCAAAAATCAAGGAGATTGAAGCCGGATTGCCGCAAAAGAAACTGGCCGATGGTAGCATTTCCAAAGTAACTGTTGTGCCTTTTTACGACCGTACCGGTCTGATAAAAGAAACGATTGGTACGCTTGAATCGGCTCTTTCGCACGAAATTCTGATTAGCATTATTGTCATCATTGTTTTGGTTCTCAATCTTCGGGCTTCAGTGATTGTTGCCGGACTGTTGCCGTTGGGCGTGCTGATGACATTTATTCTGATGCATTTTTTCAATGTGGATGCCAATATCGTGGCGTTGTCCGGTATTGCTATTGCCATTGGCGTAATGGTGGACATTGGTATTGTGGATGTGGAGAATATTCTGCGACATCTCGAAATGCCCGAGAATAAAGGCATTCGTGGCAAAGAACTGATGAATGTTATTTACCTTGCCACAACTGAAGTACGTGCTGCTGTGGTGACTTCTATCGCGACCACGATTGTCAGCTTCTTGCCGGTATTTGCTATGGAAGCAGCCGAAGGAAAATTGTTTCACCCACTCGCGTTTACCAAAACTTTCGCGTTGTTGTCTGCCTTTATCCTTGGTATTGTGGTGTTGCCAACATTGGTGCACATCGTTTTTGATATACGGATAGATACGAAGAAGCTTCGCCGCTATTTCAATGGTGGATTAATCATTGCCGGACTATTGTTCGTCGCTATCTGGCAGGTTTGGCCGGCATTGGCGTTGGTAGCTGTGGGAATCAATAACCTGCAGGATTACCGTTGGCCGAAGGAAAAGAAAGAATTCCCCAACTACATCAATATTGCCATTACCGTTTTGGTGGCGTTGTATTATTTGTCCATGGAGTGGCTACCGTTGGGTGCTCACAACAGTTTATTTGTCAACTTCCTGTTTGTAGATGGAATCGTTGCGGTTATTCTGGGTGCGTTGATGACGATGGTTCATTTCTATGAACCGATTCTGCGTTGGGCATTGATTCATAAATGGAAATTTCTTATACTGCCCGCTTTTACGTTATTCTTTGGATTGTTGGTTTGGCAAGGGTTCGATAAACTGTTCGGACCAGTGGCTACCGGTGTTGAAAAGATAGGGTGGAAGGCACCTGCAAAAGCATTTCCCGGAACGGGCAAAGAGTTTATGCCGTCGCTCAACGAAGGTTCGTATCTACTGATGCCAACCAGTATGCCGCATTCGAGCATTGAAAAGAACCTGCAATATATCGAAACACTCGATAAACGGTTGGCTTCTATTCCCGAAGTGGAAGTGGCGGTGGGCAAATGGGGACGCGTGAATTCAGCGCTTGATCCTGCTCCGGTGCAGATGTTTGAGAATACGATTAATTATCGTCCCGAATATATTTTGAACGAAGAAGGGCATCGCGAACGCTTCAAGGTGGATAAAGAGGGTGCTTTTCTGTTGAAAAATGGAAAGACTTTCAATGCCGAAAAAGAAACTTTCCGGGCAATTCCTGCCGATAGTTTAATTGTTTCTGCAAAAGGAGAATACTTCCGTCAATGGCGGTCGCAGATTAAAAAGCCAAATGATATATGGAATGAAATTGTAAAAGTGACCGATATTCCGGGCTTAACTTCTGCTCCGAAATTGCAACCTATCGAAACCCGATTAGTAATGCTTTCTACGGGTATGCGTGCGCCGATGGGCTTGAAAGTCTACGGACCGGATTTGGAATCGATAGAAAAAGCGGGTATGCAGTTTGAGAAAGCATTGAAAGGAGTTCCTTCGGTAAAGGCTTCATCCGTGTTTTACGACCGTGCGGTGGGTGCACCTTATCTGGAGATAAAACTCAACCGCGAAAATATGGCGCGCTACGGAATGACTGTGAGCGATGTGCAGGAAATTCTGCAGGTAGCCATGGGTGGTATGGCGTTGAGCACTTCGGTGGAAGGACGGGAACGTTTCCCGATGCGCGTTCGATATGCCCGAGAGTTGCGTGATAATCCCGAAGACATCAAGCGGATTCTGATCCCGGCCATGAACGGAACACAAATTCCATTGAGCGAATTGGCTGATATCAACTATACGCGTGGTGCGCAAATGATTCGCAGTGAAAATACATTTTTGGTTGGTTATGTTATTTTCGACAAACTGGAAGGTAAAGCCGAAGTGGATGTGGTAAATGAAGCCGATAAGGTATTGCAGAAAAAACTGGATTCGGGTGAATTGAAATTACCTGCTGGTGTTACTTACAAATTTGCCGGAAACTACGAAAATGAGATTCGGGCAACTGAGCGTTTGTCCATTGTGATTCCGATTAGTTTATTGTTGATTCTATTGCTTTTATACTTCCAGTTCAAAACGGTGACAGCTTCCTTTATCCATTTTTCAGGGGTATTTGTAGCATTTGCCGGTGGATTTATTATGCTTTGGCTTTACGGACAAGATTGGTTCATGAACTTCTCCGTTGCCGGGATGAACATGCGTGATCTGTTCCAAATGCATCCGATAAATCTGAGTGTAGCGGTCTGGGTGGGCTTTATCGCCCTGTTTGGAATTGCTACTAACGACGGTGTGATTATGGGAACGTATATTCACCAGGTGTTTGAAGACAAGAAACCCAAGACGGTGCATGATGTGCGCGAAGCTGTGATTGAAGCAGGTAAGAAACGGGTTCGCCCGGCCATGATGACTACGGCTGTGGCGGTTATTGCCTTGTTGCCGGTGCTTACTTCCACTGGAAAGGGTGCGGATATTATGGTGCCGATGGCTATTCCTACTTTTGGAGGAATGATTATTCAGGTAATGACCATTTTTGTGGTACCGCTGTTTCAGGCAATGTGGAGAGAACATGCTGTTTCTCGGGTTTCGCGATTTCCGAATCGCGAGTCTGATGTAGAAAATGATCGCGATTCGGAAATCGCGAGACCCAATTTAGATTAGAAGAATATGAAAAAGCTAATTTTATATATAGGTTTATTTGCTTTCAGTATGCAAGGCTATTCGCAGGATTCGCTAATGCATTACCTGGAACTGGCAACTAAAAACAACCCGACTGTTTTGCAACGATACAATGAATATCAGGCATCGTTGCAAAAAGTTCCGCAAGTGGGCAGTTTGCCTGACCCTCAATTGGAAATGGGTATTTTCCTAAGTCCGATGGAGGTGATGAGTGGTAATCAGGTGGCGGATATCAAGCTGATGCAAATGTTTCCGTGGTTTGGTGTTATCAGAAATGCCAAGGATGAAATGAGTCTGATGGCAAAAATGAAGTTCGAAGCCTTCAGAGATGCCAAGTTGCAGATTTACTATGATGTGCAGCGTGCCTGGTTCGACTTGTATAAAGTCCGTCAGAATATCCGCATTTCGGAGAAGAATGTGGAACTATTGAAAACTATTGAACGACTTACCTTGGTGAAATTCCGGTCCGGTTCTTCGGGTAGTGGTTCTGCTGTTTCCGGTGGAAATATGTCGGGCAGTAGTGTTCAATCAACTACTTCGGGTTCTTCAGGGATGATTATCATGGGTGGCAGTTCAGGGGCTTCAACAGCTTCCCGGCCAGCAACTTCATCGGGTTCATCTTCCATGGGTTCGTCTTCGGGAGCTTCCGGTTTGTCGGAAGTGTACCAGATTCAGATTGAAACGGCAAGTTTGGAAGATAATATTGCATCGTTGAAAAATGAAGAACTAGCGGCAGTGGCGCGTTTCAATAGTTTGCTGAATCGTCAGCAGAAAACTTCTGTTGCATCCGTTGAGTTGTTGCCTATCGAACCATTGGATATCGCTTATTTGTCGGTTAATGATTCGATGTTTACCCGAAATCCCATGTTGGGCATGTTATCGTATGAGCAACAATCGCTCATGGCGCGTACCAAAATGCAAAAACAGATGGGATTGCCAATGGTAGGAGTGGGGCTGAATTATACGGTTATCAACAAAAGCGAGATGTCTACTTCGGCCATGAATGGGCAGGATATGATAATGCCTATGCTCACGGTGAGTTTACCTATTTATCGAAAGAAATATAAGGCCATGCAAACGGAAACCAACTTTTTGAAAGCGGCTTCAGAGCAGAACTATCAGGCAACATCTAATATGCTGCAAACACAGTATTATGAAGCATTGCAACAGTACAACGATGCCGCACGACGCATGAAATTGTACGATAGTCAAAGCCAGCTGGCGAAAAAGTCGTTGGATATTTCCATCAAAACCTTTTCATCGTCGGCTTCCGGTTTAAGCGATATTTTGCGCATTCGCCAGCAATTGCTCGACTATGAATTGAAACAAGTGGAAGCAGTAGTGGAATATAATAAGGCGGAAGCGTTGATTAAGAGATTGATAATGACCCCAAACCCCTAAAGGGGCTTAAAGACCAAGTTTCTTTTATTAAAATAATTCAAACGTTGGTGTAATAAAATAAAAACAATACTAACTTCTGTTCCCCTTTAGGGGTTAGGGGTCTAAAAAATAAAGATAGCATATGAACAAAATATTTAAAACTATCTCCAGTTCCCCTTTAGGGGCTAGGGGTTCTTGGCTTAAGGGTCTTCTCTTAATTCTTGCCGGACTGTTCCTTGGTTGGTTGTTCTTTCATTCGCCGAAGGCAGTGAAGGACGAACACAATCATTCGGCGACAGAAACAAAAAAGCAACTATGGACTTGTTCCATGCACCCGCAGATCAGGGTAGATCATCCGGGAAAATGTCCGATATGCGCTATGGATCTGATTCCGGTTATGGAAAGTAGTGGTGCTAAAGTCGATTCTAATGCTGTTCACTTCAGCAAAGAGGCAGCCGAACTGGCCAATGTAGCCACGTCGGTTGTCAGTCGTCAACAGCCAAGTAAGGATGTGCGACTTTATGGCAAAGTACAAGCCGACGAACGCCTGTTGCAAAATCAGGTGGCGCACATTGGTGGTCGGATTGAAAAACTGTTTGTGAACTTCACAGGTGAGCCGGTTCGCAAAGGACAGTTGCTGGCTATGATTTATTCGCCCGACTTGATTACGGCTCAACAGGAATTGATTGAGGCAGCCAAGAGTAAACAAACACAGCCTGAAATTTACCAGGCGGCTATGGAAAAACTGATGCAATGGATGCTGACTGATAGACAAATTGCTCAAATAGAGAAATCGGGAAAGGTAAAGACGAACTTCGAAGTATATTCCAATACGTCGGGAATTGTAACTGCCCGACGCGTCAATACAGGCGATCATGTATCGGAAGGTAGCGTGTTGTACGACATTGCCAACCTTTCGAGCATTTGGGTGCTGTTTGATGCCTACGAAAGCGATTTACCTTTTCTTAAAGTGGGTAATACCATTTCATTTACTTTACAGGCATTGCCCGGAACTAACTTTTCGGCAAAAATACAGTTTATCGATCCGGTGATTGATCCGGTGAACCGAGTGGCTAAAGTGCGTGTGGAAGTGAGTAATGGCGGAGGAAAGTTGAAACCCGAAATGTTTGCCACCGGTGTGGTAAAAGCCAATCTGAACGAGTTCAAGGATAAACTGGTTATTCCACGTTCAGCAGTATTATGGACAGGTAAACGCTCCATTGTGTATGTGAAACAGCCCGATACTCAGGAAGTCAATTTCAAAATGCGCGAAATAGACTTGGGACCTATGTTGGGTAATAGCTATGTAGTGCTTGGTGGCTTGACGGATGGCGAAGAAATAGTAACCGATGGTACTTTCAGCGTAGATGCTGCAGCGCAGCTGGCAGGGAAGCCGAGTATGATGAATCGGTAGACTGAGCGTTCAGCGACTTTAGTCCGCTTGACGCGTTAAAGAACAGGCTTTAGCTAAATGAGATTTTGTCATTTAGCTAAAGCCTGATTTTTATTTTCTCTTTTCCAAGGTATTACTTGCCCGATACAGAAAATGCAACTTGTATTATAACAGTAATATAAATATATTGAGGTACAAATAGCGTACAATATCAATGAATGTTGTTATTTTTTGTGATTAGTATTTTTTATATTATGAGTTGTCATTAATTTTACGAATAATATTAGACCGGCTGCATTAAGCATTTTCGCTAAGATCGGATCTTTGTTGGACTCGATAATTTTCATATAAATCATGTCGATACCACCTACATAATAAGTATTTAAAATAGAATTTTCTAATACAGACTAACGATAACAACCTTGTTCTGTATATCCTTCACAAAGATATAACAAAAGTCCTTTAGTACATTACAATAATTATATAGCGATATAATTATTGTAATGTACTAAAAAAGAAAAGGATTAATTTTGATAGAAATAGATATTGAAAAAGGTATGGATGTTCGGAGTAATAAGCAGTCGGCTCGTATACATAATAAAAAATAAACTACTTTTGTAATTATATTAGTTAGCGATCTTCCAGCTTTGCAGAAAGTAATAAAAATGCTGATGAGCTAAAGCTTTTGAAATTTTTATAGATAGAGCAATGTTATTGATACTATAAGTGCATAAATTATTATCGGAGTATGACGTGGTCAATATCTAGTGTATAATAGTTTCAAAATATCGTCACTTTTAAAAAACAATAAGACTTTTTTTATTGACTATAATTTATTGGATCTGTTATATGTGTAGAAAGTGTATTTCCTTAGTATACTAAATCTGCATTTTGCGACAGTGAAAATCAATACTTTTGGGCATAATTTTTATTTCGCAATATAAATTCAATCATAGATTATATTTCTCATCTATATAATCTTAATAAGAATGTCTTTTATGAAAAGAATCATATGATAGACTATTAAGGCTTTATGACAACTCTAATTCGAGCCTAAACAATTTCGTTGTTTTCTGTGTTCTGTTATTTAACAATAATTTAATGTCCTTAATCATATATTAGTAGTAACCCTGGAATAAAATTTATGTTTGTAATCAATTTACCTACTCTTTTTTTTATACTAACAATATCCAAATTCCTATTTGCCATTGTATTGTTTTATTTGATGTTTAAAATACCTTCAATCAAAGCAATAGGTTATTGGGCGTTTGGTAGTTTATTGTCAGCAATAAGTACATTTGTTTTATCGGAATTCCCTTATCCTGCTTCTACAATAGTCGATTTCAGTTACTCTTTTTTATTTAATATATCGTTGGTCGGAAGTGAATGCTTTTTTTTAGCTGGCTTCTGGTCGTTTAAAGGTAAGCCTATTAATAAGTGGATGCTTTTTATCTTTCCATTCGCCACTGCAATCAACACTGTTGTATTTTCCTTTTTCTTTCCAATTCTTTGGATTCGATGGTCCATTAATGCTTTTTTTATGTTCTTACTGTGCACTATTTGTACAATTGAATTATTCGAAAGTCCAAAGAAGTCATTGAATTCATTGTTTCGGTGGAATTCCATTTTTTATTTCTTATTTGCAACTTCTCAGATGATAAGATTAGTTTCGGCATTAGTTTTTCGGCCAGTTAATCCACTAGGGGTTCCTTCTATTGTCTCAATCTATTTATATGCAATACTTGGAGTGTGTTTGTTGTTATTTACTTATAATCTAATTTTAATAGTCACGACTTCATTGAATGATGAGTTAGACGAACAGATTAAAGCCAAAAACAAACTTTATGCTATAGTTGCCCACGATCTACGAAATCCATTGGGCAACTTAAATAACTATATAAGTATCTTAAAACAATCGTATGATAAATGGGATGCTGATAAGGTCAACACTTGGATTGGCGATATGGACAAAATGACGTCCAGTTCCCGACTCTTACTTGAAAATTTACTTCATTGGAGTAAGAGTCAGCTCAATGAAATCAGAGTTCAATCCAGCATTAATACATTGAATAATATCGTTGACGAAGTTGCACTTTCATTGAAATATATGATAGATCACAAAAAGAACAGGTTACTGGTTCAAATTGAGCCAGAAACCAAAGCTTACTTTGATGCTGATATGATAACACTTGTCATACGTAATTTGTGTACGAATGCTATTAAGTTTACACCACCGGATGGAACGATACAGATTTCAGTTGTAATAAAGTCGAGTCAGATTGAAGTTGCTGTTACCGACAATGGTATTGGCATTGGGCAGGATAAATTAGCGCTGATCTTTGATTCAAAATCCAATTATTCTACTTATGGTACAAACGGTGAAAAAGGCTCTGGATTTGGGTTGCTGTTGTGTAAGGAATTTATAGAATTAAATGGTGGCGAAATATGGGTGAGGAGCACTCGGAATGTCGGAAGTTGTTTTGCATTTACATTGCCATTATTACCCCCAATGTGCAGTTCGTCCACTATTCCAATAAAACCAAAGAGCTTGTGAACGTTTTTTCCTCAAATAGCTGCCATCAGACTTGTAGTATTCTCTCACCTTTAATTCAATAGCTTGCATAATAATTCGGATTTATATAATTCTTTTGTTGTGCAATGTGTAAGTTACATGCCCCCTAGTTTATCCTTGTCTCAAAATCCAAATAGTCTGTTAGGACATATTCGGCAATTGAGAAGAATTTACACCAATGACCACTAATGCCTCAGGTGTTCAATCTGCTAGTTGATGGGCTATTGGTTATTTGATGTCAATTTCTCTATTGATACGTGTATTTAATGCTTCACCTCTTCTTTTTTTTACATTCAAGGGCGATTTAAAATTTTGTAACACCAGCGATTGATATTTATGCGATGTTTGTTATAGTTGTTCACGATCTGTTGCTTTTTTTATGCTAAGATATAAAAAAGAGTTTTGATTGACTTATAGCCTATAGCAACTTATGTTTCTTGATGATTTTAAGACACTTCACTAAAAATAGCTAGTAAATAAATTACTTCTATCGATTTCTTTAATGGTGAAAAATAGTTGTTGGATATGTTACTAGCTTCTTTTTTCCTTCCCTACTAGTTTGCTGTTAAACTTTGATTCCTCTGTATATTTGTCAAATACAAATAAAAATGGATCGACTGATTTAAATTATTAATTTAATAGTTGTTGATTTTATTATAGTTGACGATTTATTCCTATTTGTGTGTCAGGTTAATTAAAAGTATTTGTTGTGTTGAGACTAGCTGGCTGAACTAATCATAAATTTAATATTTATTTCGTTGTGCTATATTGAAATATATTATTTCAGATATAGATATAGTCCACCAATCTTAGTTGACCTTCTTTTTACTATTTCTTTTTGTGTAGCGAAGATTGACAAGGCTACGTAATAAATTCTGTATAATGGTTAGATTCATTTATTATGATAAATGCAAGTTACTTTATTCCAACTGATATCGACGCTCGATTCGACTTTGAATCTACCGTAATTATGCTATCAAAGGCTTACGCTTCGGAGTGGGCTATTCCCTACGAAATTATTAAAGAGCTAGGGTATTTTCGACAGACTTATGAATTACGATATGTGCATGCAGTAAATAGGAACTTCCTGTGTCCGTTATCTAACGAAGCACTCGACTACGCTTGGTCTTCTCTTGAAGAACAGCTGATCTATTTATTTGATCATTATTTGATAAATAATGATGCAATACCGAATGAATATAAAGCTATATTATATATACAATCTCAAAACAATTGAAGCGTTGAGTATTGAATAATGTCGTGCCTACATGTTGGTATTGATTTTCCCAGCCCTCCCTTTATTTAGCATAGCTTATAAATTATCTTTGATATTCATTGATTTATAGTTGCAGGAGCTTGTTATAAAAAATAGTTGCTTCTTGTTTTCTTTGCTATTTTGTAAAATGATTATCCGCAACACGATCTACTGTTATAGATTATTCAACGGAAGGATGATGTCAAGGGACGTAGTCCTGAAATCTTAGTAGCAAAGGATGTTTTGCCAAAACTAAGTTGCGATAGCGGTGACATCTATCAACTAAAGGCGAACAATGATAGCAGAACTATGCTCCTCAATCATCTCTTTACCTTAAATGCTAATCAGATTTTAGAGCTATGCTCCTGAATTTTCAATTTATCATAACAAGCCATTATACAGATAATCAATTTTGTAGTATTATTTTCATGTCTTTTTTGAGATCCGGCAACGATTAAGTATCGGTGACATTATTCCAATCTCTATTTATTTAACTCTTGCGTTTCCTTTTTGCTTCTATCTTCTTGTTGGAGTCATTGGCATTTATGCTAACTTTGACATACTGATTTTTATGTGAACATTTGTTTTTTGCGGGGTCGAACTACTGGTAATTATTATTATTGCTATGTAGCAATTTTGACTACACGTTGAATTAAATGTAGTATCCTGAAATTGTTGACAAAATGTGAATGCACATAAATTCGGCAATAAACTAGGTTCTGTTAAGTGAAATCTACCTGTTGTTTTATTATTATTATCTATAGATTAATTATTTAGTGATTTGATATATATTTATGATTACACCCTGCACGCACTCTTTATTGTTTATTCTTGCGATCGTAAAATTGATACAAGGATTTTTATTAGTCAATTTGAAGCTAAGAGTAGACACATTAAAGGGGATTGATTATTGGGCGTATGGGAGTTTTATCACGGGTGTTGGAGTATTTATTGCTGCATTTTACCCTTATTCAGCTACTCCAATGGTTGACTTTCTGTATTTTTTGCTACATAACTTATTTGTGATACTAGGCGAATGTTTGTTCTTTGCCGGATTTCAAAAGTTTATTGGAAACCCAATAAAAAAGACAATACTGTTTGGATTTCCATCATTCGCAGTGATTAACGTAATAGTATTTTCATTGATTTTCAATGTTGTTTGGATGCGTTTATTGACTGGTAGCTTTTTACTATTTGCCTTGTATGCAATTTTTGCGCAAGAGCTAAAACTACAACATAAATTATTGCATTTATCGCCAATTTGGAAATCCGTTTTTTATTGCTTGTGCGCGTATGTTGTGGTACACTTGGTATGGTCCGTTTTTTATATAATTACCAGACCTATTAATCCGGTGGAGAATAGTAGCATGATGGCAGTTCTGCTCATATTGACGACTGTGTGTACATCGTTGCTGACATATGGACTAATCCTAGTTGTTATGATTACTTTGAGCGAAAGACTAGCTGAGGAGATGAGATTTAAGAATAAGCTATATGCTATTATTGCACACGACTTGCGAAATCCTTTCGAGTCTTTCGTAAATTACGTTGGTGTGTTGAAGCAATCCTATGATACGTGGGATAGCAATCAGGTGAAATCCTGGATTTACGATATGGAGAATATGAGTCTTAACTCTCGCTTTTTAGTAGAAAATTTACTGAATTGGAGTGAGAGTCAACTTAAACAAATAGGAAGATCTCCTCACGAATATAACGTGAGGGAGGTGATTGACAATGCAATTACTCAGGTGCAGCATTTGGCAGCTCATAAAAATATTCAAATACAGGTATCCCAGCAGGTTGACTGCATAGCCCATTTTGATGCTGATATGATTGGGTTTGTTATTCAAAACTTGTGTGTCAACGCATTAAGACCTATGTCTTTAAATGAGATCCTACAAATTACGATTCGTAGACGAGTGAATAAAATTGAAGTCTTTATATGTGATGATTGTGTTGGGGTTGATAGAGAGCTAGGCAAACGTCTCGATTTTGATGATTTTGATTCGAATCAATGTGCCGAGTCGAATATAAACTCGGGCTTTGGATTGTTGCTATGCAAAGAATTTGTAGAACTAAATGGAGGTGAAATTACGGTTAATAATACGGCTGCTACCAAGTACTGTTTTACATTTACGCTACCGGCTACCGGTGTTGACTAACTAATACCTATTAGGAATTGAAATTATATATAGATTTAAAATTTACAATAATACAGATACAAGTAATTAAACTTTGATAAGATTAGTGCATGAGAAATACATACAAATTTTATAATTTATGGAAAATATGATTAGAAAAGGACGAGTTCTACTCGTTGAGGATGATGACTTTAATATTGAGGTCGTTAAGTTTACGTTGGAAAATGATTATGAGGTGGCAATTGCTAACAATGGTTTGGATGCAATTAATATGATCCCGGGATTTACTCCGGACTTTATATTGTTGGATTGGAGTATGCCTGTTATGGATGGACTCGATACTTTACAATACTTAAAGAATGACAACATGTTAAGAACTATACCTGTTGCTATGATTACCGGGTCTAAAACGGGAACGGAGGATTTGTTATTGGCTTATCAATATGGCGTTATTGATTTTATTCGAAAGCCTTTTGATATGGATGAGCTAAAGGCTCGTGCTAAATCTATTCTTGAACTTTCCGGCTTTTATAAGGCAGAGATTAATAAACGTGAGCTTGGCCTGACCTCTTATGCCATTCGATTGGCAGAGATGAATGAATTTTTGTTGGATACGGTAGTAAAACTGCAAGTGTCAAAGTCTGAATCTCCTTCTATTCTTGAGATTATAGATGATGTAAAGAATAATTTTAGTGCTAAAATTGTGAGTTCTGCGATGAAGCAATTTGATGAACACTTTTTGAACGTGCATGCCGATTTTGATAAGAACCTGCTAAAGAAGCATCCGGATATTTCACCTGCCGAAATGAAATTGGCATCATTCCTCCGGTTGAATTTGAATACAAAAGAGATTTCTGCCATTCTTCATCAAACTCTCGATAGTGTTCGGGTTTCGCGCACAAGGCTCCGCAAAAAACTCAGCCTAGGTTCAGAAACAAATTTAACGAGTTATTTGATGAACTTTTAGTACTATCGTTTCTTGTTGTGCAGGTGACGTTTTACGAAAGTATCGTTTCCTGCTAATGAAGCAGTTTGTAGCGTTACAAAGAGTGTCTTTGTAGCACTACAAATATGCTCTTTGTAACATTACAAAGGTTACTACTCAGTATCCAATTGTTCTCATATTTATTTAACTTGAGTTCGTGATAAGATTCTTTTGAATCTGTTTTGCAGGTTCAAAGACTGTGGCGTGAGACTTCGGCGTGAGCTCAGTCGAACGGACTTGAATATGAATAACCACGGGTGTAATCCGTGAAAAGACTGAATATGATAACAACTCAATTCGGGGCTCTTATTATTTTGTACAAATGCCACGCGTTACATTCGTGGTATTTGGCTACGCCGATTTTCAATTCGGGATGTTATCCCTTTGAATCTTTTCAAGTAAGGTGCAGAGCACTAAAATCCTTGTAGTATAAAGTAGAAAAGAAACAAAAGAGGTGCAGAGCACCGACATATACTTTTCTCAAATCATGAGCGTTTCTTCCTAAAAATACGATATTGTATTCGTCACATTCCTTAAAAGAAAAATCGATACATGTTCTCTTTTGTGGACTTCAAACCCAATTTACCACAAAAGAAACACAAAAGCAAAGAATGAAAATCTAGAGCCTTATATAGGGGCTTCTGAAAAGGTTTTAATTTGCTATATGTAAACGCAATACAATCACACTTAGTATTTCAGCATGCAACGGTTTTTATAGCTGTCATCTCAATTTTTTTTGCACATGATATTACGGTGCGCTACACCTTTGGTTGTTTCTTTTGTCATAAATTCCTACTACAAATATTACAGTGCGTTGCACCTACAACAAAACCAAAGTTTCTAACCTTAGTAGACACCCAGACCCCATTCAATATTTAACCTTATTGAAGAATTGAAATAGATGAATATAAGCAGCTTATAAAGTTGCTTATTCCGAACTCATGCTACTAAGATTAGCGCTACACTCTTAAATTCTCAATTCATCATAACAGATCATTATGCGGATAATCATTAGTCTTATAATACAACATTATATCTTTTCTACTACTCGTATAGTTGTAATGATTACATTTAACTATAATGCTTCCTTCCTGCTTCTGTAATAATTATTGTGTATCTGTCTGTTAACTATATCTTTGTTTTTTAAATAAAAGTAAATGATTGTTACAGCATTGAACCGTTATCTGCTTTGATGAGAGTCATATAAATCAAACTATCCGAATGTTGGCAGTATGTATATTTAACATGGGTGTTTCCTTTTTGCTTCTGCAATATTTATTGTGTAGTTATCTGGTTACCATATCTTTGTTTTTGTGATGAAATGAAAATATAGTTGATGAAAAAGCGACATTATATATATGCATAAATAAAAAATAGTATCATGAAACCCAACTGATATGTTGAAATGTAGTTATTTAACAATAAAACATATTTTTGCTTCCTTTTAGCTTCTTTGATATTTATTGTGAAAAGGCAAGAGCAATTTATCTTTGTTGCGTTAAAATAAAAGTAAGTAGGTAAGAGTAAAATTGAACAGATTTAGTGTAGCTATAAACAAGTGTGGAACTAATAAAAGAAGAAGATATATTAACGTATCCATATTTGATAAAAATCAAACAAAACACATAACAACATTATATTAATAATATCTCAGAATCATGAAGCAAAATTATTCAAAATTATTCAAACTGTTTGTCGTTCTTGTATTCGTTCCTTTTTGCTGCGGACACCTGCACGCTCAAAACAAACTGGGAAATAATCCTACGGTTGTTCAACCCGGATCTTTACTGGAATTGGAAAGCCTGAGTAAAGGGCTTCGCTTACCACGCATTACGCTGGACGATGTTCATGTTTGGACGTTGGATGGATCAGCCGTGAGTGGGATGCTAATTTTCAACGAAACGGGTGCTGCACCCAAAGGCATGTACTATTGGAATACAACTTTAGCACAATGGGTGAATGTGGTAAATGCCGCCGATTTGACAACCATTATTACCGGCGCCACTACGGTATCGAATACTTTGGTGGGAAATAAACTTTCTACCACTGTAAATGGAGTGACCGGCATTGGTGTGGATATTATCAAAAATAATGAGCTGACTATCGTCAACGGCGTACTGACTTCCATTGTGAATGGGGTGGCCAGTTCTCCGGGGCTTCAGATACTGGCAACAGCCGATAATGGCTTGACCGCCACCAATGGTAAGGTGCAATTAGGAGGTGTACTCACTGCGCCTACTACTCTTACCGCTTCGTCCGTCAATACCTTGTCATTGCAAGGTATACAGACAGGTGATGCCTCCACCGACAGTATGCTGGTTATTGTACCCGGTACCGGGGTGATTCGAAAGTTGAGTGCTGCCGGTCAATCGCTTACCATGTATAAGTCTATAGCATTTGCCTCTACTGATGGACAGAAGCGATTTGCAACTCCCGCTACCATTACCGACATTAAGAAAATACAGGTATACCGCAATGGTATAAATGTAGAATTTGTCGGAGTAACAGGCGGTGGAACTATCGATCTGGAAAATCCTGCTTCATGTTATGTGGACGATGAAATAAAAATAATTCAATCCAAATAGTTTTATTTAATTATCAATTTTATTAAACAATTTCAATTTAAAAAAAAATGAAGAATCTTGTACAAAAACAAAAAATGAGAGTTGCAGGCTTATGTCTTGCAATTGGGCTGTCGGCAGCTGTGAATGCACAGACTGCAGTAGGATCAGACGTGGCAAAAAACGATGCCAAAACAAATGTTGCGGGAAATAAAGCCGCGGTTCGTGTAGTAGACAACAAAGGTACTGTTAAGTACTTGCAGGCAAACAATGGTTTGACCCAGATTGTAAACACAACTAATGATGTTACTACCACTACCTGGCAGTTGGGAGGTACTTTAACTGCTGATACGTACATCGACGCAACCGGAAAAGTGTTTGCATTGGATGGGCTTGGGCTGGTAGATGTTGCTACTTTGTCTGCATCGACTGATGCCACCGATGGATCGATACATGGTGCGGGTACCGGCTTTACCTTGTTGGTACGCGACGAAGGGACCGGTGCAGTGAAAAAATTGAAACTAGGTGACTTGGTCTCTTCAGGAAGAGAAAAATTTGCTGTAGCGGTGGGACAAGTAGGTGCTTCAGCTCAGGATTTCGCTTTGACACTTCCTACCGGTGTTCAGTTGACTGATATTAGCAAAGTGTCGGTTTACAGAAATGGTATCAAACTGCTTGCTACCGATGAATATACCGTTTCGACTGTTGGTGTTGTCAACGTTAAGCCAAGCGTCGTAGTTGATGAAGATTGGAAATTTATTGAAAAAGATGTTATAGAAGTACATTGGGCTAAATAATAAACCTGTGTTTTCTTTCAAAAGCTGTCGCATCGTATCATGTACGATGTGATGCGGCAGCTTTTCTCTATTTGACAGGCGTAACGACCTATCAATCTAATGCAGAATACACAATTCAGGATCATTAATTCAGAATTGATAATAACAGTATGATAATATTGTTCGGTTTGCTGAAACCAGGAAGCGCGAAACAAACTTAATATAAAGCAAAAAATGAAGAGTCTGATTTATAACAAGCCAATCTATGTATTATTGTTTAGCTTCCTTTTGTCATGTTCATACATGGTAGCACAAGTGCGCGTGGTGGATAACAAAGGAACTATTTCTACTATACCAATCGACTGGACTCGTGTTTTGGGTACAACAAAAGATATTTACAATACGGACCTGGGAAATGTGGGGATAGGTATAATTAAACCTATGGCGACGTTTCACAATGCCGGATCGACTATTTTGGGAGCTAACCCGGCCTCAGCAGTACTCTCTTCAAGCACTGCTTTAACCTATACGGATATAGCTGATTATACCGTTTTCAATTATTCGGCATCTGCTTCCGGTCTTGCACTAACCCTTCCCACGGCAATGACCGATGCTACCCCCGGTAGGATGGTTACCATAGCCAATACAGGTGGCGTCAACTCATTCAGCGTAAGTGGGGTATTGCTGCCCGCAGGATATGCTCAGGCTTTTGTATGGAATGGCTTCGGCTGGTCTGCCCAATCATCACCGGTAGCATTGGCGGTTCCATTTAGTGGTTTGACGGCTGCTACGGCCGACAATACACTTGATAATACCAATTATGCCCAGATATGGAACTGGACTACCGCCGACACACAAAATCCGTTGACAATGAATGTTCCTGCTTTAACTGCAGGGCAAGCTTTAAATATAACAGGTGGTAACGCTCTTACTACCGGTTCATTAATCAATGCTACGGGTGGGGTAGGTGCAACCACCACCAAAGGTCTTTTGAATATCGCCAATACAGCAGCATCCAGTGCTGGAACTGTAGCCACCATTCAGGCCAACAGTACAGCAGGTTCAGGACTTACGGTACTTGCCAATGGCAATGTAGGGGTTGGAACTTCTGCTCCTGCAGCTTCGCTACATTTACAAGCCGGAACGGCTACAGCCGGAACAGCCCCATTGAAATTAAGCTCAGGCACTAACCTTAGCACGGCAGAAAGTGGTGCAGTGGAGTTTGACGGTAGCCATTTTTACGGTACGGCAGGCACCAACCGCTTGACGCTGGATAACTCAGCCCTGACCGGTATAGCCGGTGGTGCGGCACAAGCACAGACTGTGGATAATTCTATCTCGGCACTCACTAAGGGTATGACCGTAACCTGGGTTCCGACAGTCAGCAACACAGCTGCCGACCCTACGCTGGCGGTGGGAACCGCAACGGCTACAACCGTAAAGAAATCAGGAACAGCCTCACTGGCGGCAAATGATATTGCGCTGGGTGTGGCAGCTACCGCTGTGTATGATGGCACCAACTGGCAACTGCAAAATCCGCAGTCGGCCACAGCCTGGTCGCTCACTGGAAATGCCGGCACTAGCGCTGCTACCAATTTTATGGGTACTACCGATAATGTGGATGTGGTTTTCAAACGTAATAATATACTGGCCGGTTTGTTGAATCTGTCAAAGTCTAACACCAGCTGGGGAGTAGATGCATTTAATACTACTGCTACGGGAACTTACAATTCAGTATTCGGATATCAGGCTCTTAAAAGCCTTACTTCCGGTAATGGCAACTCTGCCTTTGGTCGTTTAGCGCTCACAAATAATACTACTGGTTATGGTAATCTGGCTGTAGGTTCTCAGGCTTTGCAGTTCAATACCACCGGAAATAGTAATACTGCTGTTGGTCAAGGTGCACTGTTTAACACTACCACTGGAAGCAATAATATCGCTATCGGGAGCAATGCTCAGGTTCCTACTCCTACTGCTGATAACCAGTTGAGTATTGGTAATTCCATTTACGGGTTGGGTATGGGTACGGCTGCACCAAAAATCGGTATCGGGCTGAATGCTCCTACAGCTGCCCTGCACTTGTTAGCCGGAACGGCCGCAGCTGGAACAGCTCCATTGAAATTAAACTCAGGCACTAACCTCACTACGGCCGAAACCGGTGCAGTGGAGTTTGACGGTAGCCATTTTTATGGTACGGCAGGCACCAACCGCTTGACGCTGGATAACTCATCCCTGACGGGTACAGCCGGTGGCGCGGCCGATGCCCAAACGGTAACCAACAGCCTATCGGCACTCACTAAGGGTATGACCGTAACTTGGGTTCCGTCGGCAACCAATGCCACTACTACACCTACGCTGGCCGTGGGCACCAGTGCTGCTACAACGGTAAAGAAATCTTACAACGGTGCATTGGCAGCGTTAGCAGCAAGTGATATTGTTAGCGGAGTAGCCGCCACGGCTGCTTATGATGGTACCAACTGGATTTTGCAAAACCCTCAAACCGGTGGTACACCCATCAGCAGTCTATCGGCTGCTGCCAAGATTAATACTATTGACAATACAAACTTTGCCCAGACCTGGAACTGGAGTACGGCTACCACGGAAAATCCATTATCGCTGAGTGCCGCTGCATTAACTACGGGAAATGCTTTAAGTATAACCGGTGGTAGTGCTTTGACTACTGGTTCGCTGATCAATGCTACAGCGACGGTAGGTGCAACTACTACCAAGGGTTTATTGAATATAGCCAATACGGCAGCATCCAGTGCAGGAACAGTGGCCATGGTTCAGGCCAACAGCACAGCGGGTTCAGGACTTACCGTACTTGCTAATGGTAATGTGGGGATAGGTACTATTGCTCCAAAGGCAACCTTACATAATACGGGGGCTACCATACAGGGAATGACTACGGCAGCCAATGCGGTGGCTACCTACGCACCGACCGCTGCCACTACAGTTGACCTTTATTCGGGTTTGGTGCTGACTCAAACAGCTATGACTTCTGCTGTAACGATCCCTACGCCGACAGACGCCACCGCAGGAAGGTTGTTTACGCTAAATAATGCAGCCGCTTCTGCCTTTCCGGTAACAGTGGGTTCGTATACCATTCCTGCGGGTTTCTCCGGTACTTTTATTTGGAACGGCTCGGCCTGGTCTACACCATCTGCGGCAGCTTCGAATGTTCCCTTTAGCGGATTAACGGCTGCTATTGCCGACAATACGCTTGATAATACAACCTTTGCCCAGACATGGAACTGGAGCACTGCCACTACGCAAAATCCGTTGGCACTGAGTGCTGCTGCGCTCACCACAGGTACCTTATTGGGATTGAGTGCTCCTGCTTTGACAACGGGTACGGGCTTATCGATAAGTGCTGATAAGCTCACCACGGGGTCGGCGCTTTCACTCAGCTCTACGTCAACAGCTATGAATGCAGCCAAAGTGCTGAATGTTACCACATCCGGAGCTAATGCTACAGCCGGCATGTCGACTTATGCAGGCTATTTTGCGAATACAAAAACGGGAGCAACGTCTGTGAACTACGGGATCTATACCGAAGCCAGCGGGGGAACTACCAATAACTATGCTTTATATGCTAAGGGAGATGTGTATGTAACCGGGGTGGTAAGTGCTCCTTCGGATATGAGACTGAAGAAAGATATTGAAACGCTGACCGATGTGTTGTCGAAAATAGAGCAAATGCGCGGGGTGCGTTACGAATACAAAGACCAGCAGAAATATGTTGCCGGCCCTCAGGTGGGGGTTATTGCCCAGGAATTGCAGAAAGTATTTCCCGAGTTAGTGCGCACAGGTGCCGACGGATTTTTATCCGTAAACTACTCGCAGCTTACCGCCGTGCTTATTCAGGCCGTGAAAGAACAACAACAGGAAATTGACTTGCTCAAAAAACAAATGAAGCAAGTGATGGAGAAGCTCAATATTAATTAAAGGAGACCCCTAACCCCTAAAGGGGGATAAGAGCGGGATGCCGGAATGGTGTGGGTTTATGCATACGAGTTTTAGGAGACGAAAGTAACTATAAGCCCCCCTTTAGGGGTTGGGGGTCATTTAGGAGACGAAAACCCCTAATTATCTCTACCCCTAAATCCCCGTTCGACTGAGCGTTCGACTGAGCTCACGCCGAAGTCTCACGCCGAAGCCTGAAGGGGACTTGAAGAACGGGATGCCGAAATGATATGGGGTTTCGGGATCAAATGATACAAAAATAAGGTGCAGAGCATAGAACTTTTCTTTTTGATGGTATGGTTGTGTGACCTGTACCAATCAGGACGAAAAAACGGACAGTTTGGTGCTGCACCTTATTTATAAAAGTATATTGTTGGTGAAGGTCTGTGACCTGTGAGGGTAGGGGAGAGGGTGACCCTCTCCAACCACCCTCACCCCTAAATCCCCGTTCGACTGAGCGTTCGACTGAGCTCACGCCGAAGTCTCACGCCGAAGCCTAAAGGGGACTGAAGAGTGGGATGACCCTCCCCAACCCTCGCGTTCGACAGGGCTCACGCCGACGCCCAATGGGAGGGAGTAAGAGCGGGATACCGAAACCTGAAAGAAGAAGCCTCTCCCTAACCCTCGCGTTCGACTGAGCTCACGCCGAAGGCCAAGGAGAGGGGACAAGAACGGGATACCGAAATGATATAAGTTTGTAGATAGCGTTTTTTATGAGTCGGAATTAGCTACTCCCCCAATGGGGGGAAGTTGAATATAAACGCGAAGGTGCATCGCACCGAACTATTGGTAGCAAACCGATATAAGCAGAAATAAGGTGCAGCGCACCGACCCTGTTATTTTTTTTTGTAATAATTAATAATTCACAATTTACACATAAGCATGAAGCTAACACAACAGATACATACTATTTTGAACCGGGCATGGTCGAAGGGTAACGGGCGTCGGGTAACTACGGCTATTTTGCTATGGGCGGGGCTTACGGTGGCTGTAATGGCGGTGGTAAACGTTCGTTATTTCAGGGTGGTGAACGGTGTTCCCCATTTGCCGGTGGTGAAAAGTTACCTGGATGTAACTTCTCCTAAGCCGGGAGCCATCGTGTTCGACTCGCTTATGGGATCGCCCTATTTATATACCGGTAAGCATTGGATAAGTATGTGTACCCAGGATATGCCACATTATGCTTCCGACTCGGTGAAGTGGTTTCAGGTGGTAAACGGTATCCCCTGTTTGCCTATACAGGCAAAGGTCACCGGGGCTTCCATTCCCGGTTCGTTCTATTTTCCTACCGATAGCACCGGGGTGCAGGTGAATAATGGCACAACCTGGGCCAATATGAATACTTTTATGGCCAATACCAATGTAAAAAATGGTAGCACATATGCCCGTATGGGTGGGGTAACTGGTATTAACGGTGCGTTTGTGATACCGATACGCTCTACACCCCCCGCGGTGACAACAAATGCGGCGGGTGGAACCGATGCCGGGACCATTTATATTGACTCGATTACGGCCGACTTAAAATCTTACAACGGCACTGTCTGGCAATCGCTGGATTGTTCGGGGTGCCCTCCCAATGTGGCGGGTATCACCGTGGGGGGCGACTTTGCCAAGATGCTTGCCAGCAATGATTTTCAAACGGTGGGCTATGCCTACTACGACAAAGACGGCAGTCTGGAAAATACAGCTCCTACCATCTACCGTTGGTTTCTGTCTGCAAATGCTGATGGAACCGGAAGCACCACCGATCTCAATCAGGGAACTGGCAATGCGTATAAATTTAGTTATGTCGACTCGCTCGATGGGAAGTACCTCAACGTGGGGGTAACTGCCTTTGCTCTCACGGGCATATCCACCTCACCCGAAACGGTGGGTCATTGGTTGCTCAAAAACTGTCCGCCGCAGGTAACCGGGGTAACGGTGAATGGCGACTTTGCCAAAATGAGCAGCAATGTTTTTACAGCAGGATACGGCTATTACGATAAAGAAGGCAATCCGGAAAAAGCTTCTTCGGATGAGTACAGCTGGTTTCTGTCCAACACTGCCAATGGTGCTGCGGTCGGTACCCCTACGACCTCCGGCAATACCTACACCTATGCCGATGCCGATGATGGCAAGTACATCAATGTGAAAGTGAAAACAAAAGCCAGTACCGGCTTTGCCCAATCGGCTGCAACGGTAGGATCAGCGTTGGTCAAAAACTGCCCGCCACAGGTAACCGGGGTAACGGCCAATGGTGATTTGACATTCAATACCGGCTATATCCAGACATTTACCGCAGGTTATTCCTATTACGATAATGAAGGTAATGCTGAAAAACCTTCATCGGCTACCTACAACTGGTATACCTCCACTGCAGCCAATGGTGCCGGAAGCACCACGGCTCTGGGTACTAACGTTACTCAATCATTTACGTACACCGATGCGGTTGATGGCCAGTACCTCAACCTGTCGGTGAGCACCAAAGCCAGTACCGGATATTCCCAATCGCCTACAACGGTGGGTTCATGGAAGCTCAGCAACTGTCCGCCGCAGGTGGGGAATGTGAGGGTAGCCGGCACGCTGACTACCGGTCAGGTGGTACGCGCAGAGTACTCCTACTACGACAAAGAGGGTAATGCCGAAGGTACCCCCACGTATCAGTGGTATCGGGCTAACAATGCTTCGGGTACCGGAGCGACACTTTTGAGCGGGATCACAGCGGCTTCTTATACGCTTCAACCGGCAGATAAAACTTTTTATGTTGGCGTAAGGGTTATACCGAAGGCAACAAAAGGGTATTCCACGGGAACAGCGGTAACAGGCTGGAGTACTACGGTAGTAAATTGATATGACGCTAGACCCCTAACCCCTAAAGGGGGATAAAGAATGGTATGCGAAACGTTGAGAAAAAGAATAGGAGACGAAGACCCCTAAATCTCCGCCAGCTGGCGGAGACTTAAAGAGTGGGATGCCGAACTTGGGTGTCGCGATTTCCAAATCGCGGGTAGGAATGAATAAAACGACCTCTCCCTAGCCCTCTCCGTTCGACTGAGCGTTCGACTGAGCTCACGCCGAAGTCTCACGCCGAAGCCTAAAGGGGACTTGAAGAGCGGGATGCCGAAACGTAGAGAAAAAGAATAGGAGACGAAACTAACTCCAATTCCCCTTTAGGGGTTAGGGGCGGTTTTCTTAGGAGACGAAACTAGCAAAAACAACAAGATAATGAAACAACTATTGTATCTCTTTATAGCTCTTTTGATGGGTATGTACCACTTGTACGCTCAGGACGTGGCCAATGGCCAGTGCCCAACCACTATCACTGTGCGACACAACGCGGGTGATTTTTTGTCGGCAGCCAGCACTGATATAAGCTACAATGTAGTGAAAATTACGGCTACAGCCACGCCCACTTGCTGGATAACCCAAAACCTGGGAGCCTCGGCCATGCCGGCAACGAGTGCCGACTATGGTGCTACCACCAGTGGATGGAGCTATCAGTTGAAACACAAGCAGGGCTACGTAAACGGTATATTCTCAAGCGCATCGCTGATAACTACTCTCTGGACAACCACTGGTGATGCATGGCCGGCCGATATGGATCCTTGCACGCTCACTTTTGGGTATGCGTGGCGGCTTCCCACCACCACCGAGTACGCCGACGCCTTTGCTGTGCCCTGGACAACCGGTATTAAGCTTAATAGTGCACCGCCGTATGTCTACAATGGTACGGCGTGGATACGAGCCGCAAACCCTGCCGGGGAGGCTTACACGGCAGGATACTGGGCGCGGGACATAAACGTGACAGCGCGAGAGCTGAATGCATTTATGGTGGGCCCGCACGGAAACGCAGACACCGGCATACAAAACATATCTAACAACCGCGGTTGCACTGCCCTACTAAGTGTGAGGTGCGTGGCATCGGTAGGTAAGTAATGTTTTTTTAGGAGACGAAAACCCCTAAATCTCCGCCAGCTGGCGGAGACTTGAAGAATGGGAAGACCCTCCCCAACCCTCCCTAGTGGGAGGGAGCAAGATCGGGATGCCGAAATGATGTGGGCTTGTACATATGTCTTTTAGGAGACGAAACTAACTATAAGCCCCTTTAGGGGTTTGGGGTGGTTTTTAGGAGACGAAAGTAACTATATTCTCCGTCAGCTGACGGATTAGGGGTCTCTTTGAGGTCTCTTATATTAAATAATTTCATCAACAATTAAAAACTATAAGAAAATGAAAAAACGAATGTATCTCTTTATTGCTCTTTTTGCGGGGGCGCACGGTTTGTACGCCCAGGACTGTGCCAAAGGTTATTGCCCATCCACCATCGTGGTGCACCACAAAGCAGGGGATCTGTCACCAATCGGTGCTGATATAACCTACAATGTGTTAAAAGTTGGAACCCTCTGCTGGATAGCACAGAATTTGGGTGCCTCAGCCGCCCCCACCGCGTTTAATAACTATGGAGGAAACTACGACGGATGGGTGTACCAGGCAGGACTGAAGCAAGGCTATGTGCCATCACCCTCTGAGAATCTGGTTAACTTTAGCTCCTGGCCCTCGACCTGGCCAACCGCGTCAGATCCATGCACTCAGACGTTCGGGGCCGTATGGAGACTCCCGACTTCTGCAGAGTGGATATCAGCAACTAGTTCGACCTGGTCCACCTCGCCTCAACCAAACGAATACTCCGCGATCTATTGGTATAATAACAGCGGAACGCTTAGTCTTTTTGCTAATGCTGTTAGTGCCGCGTTCTACTGGATTAGCGACCTGGGTTCAGGTGCCACTCCTATCCGGGCTCAGACTACTAGTGCGTCATACGCAACTTTTATCACTACCGGCAATTCCTCCGGGTCTAATTATCAGACAGTCGCGTTTCCCATACGTTGTGTGAAGAAAGTTACTGATTAGTAATATTCTTTGAGTCTTTATCTCATTAACGGGTACCGGTCCGCCCAAGGGTGTAGGCTTGGGGTAAAAATAGGGGATAAACCGGCATGGTGGAAGATAATGTGCATAAATCGGGAGGGGTTGGAGGTATATCACTTTCTCCTGCTTCAATGGAATAAATTGCATTACATCTATATCATCTTCTCCTATTTTCAATGGAATAAATTCCATTGCATCCATATCGATCGTGCCTATGGAACTGGTTTTATGCACTTGATAAGTTCCATAGGAACGACCGATATAGATGCTCAAGGTTTCAACCTTGAGCAATAGAAGAATTGATAGTTCATTCCCCTTTAGGGGTTAGGGATCATTAGGGGTCATATAAAACAATAAATAAAGAATGAAACAAAAAAGAATCTTATTATCGGCTTGTGTAGGGTTATTATCGGTGCTGGGGTGCTGGGGTGCCACGCGCGAAGTGACGGTGCAGCTCCGGGGGGTGCATAGTTCTAACATTACCCTTACGCCTTTTAACGGCGTGCGGTTTGCCTTACCCTTACAGCACATTGACAGCGTACTGCCGGGCAACAGGTGTCGGTTCATCGTGCCGGATTCCCTGCTGCCTGGCGAGTTCCTGTTGCGCTTCGACTACCGCGCCAAAGCCGGCGATGCACCTTATCCGGCCGAGATGCAGTTTTACCTAAACCGCGAAAACATCCGCTTGTATGCCCACCCGCTCCACCTGAGCGGCGACAGCCTGCGCATGGAAGGTGATGTGGAAAACACGGTGTGGAACGGTTTTCAGAAAACAAATATGCTACACCGCCAGCAGATAGGCTTGCTGGAACAACTGCTGGGTAACTATACCCGCCGCAATAGTAAGCTGTACGCCGTGGCGCTGAAAGAATACGAAGACCGCCGGGTGGATTATAACCGCTGGCTGGACTCCATGACTGTGGCGCACCGTGACTGCTATGTGAGTCATCTGTTTAAATTTCAGCAGATAGGGAAACAAAACTGGCTCGCCCTGCCTGCCGATCGTGTGGAGGGCGTGGCAGCACATTGGTTCGACGGCTTTAACTTCAACGACACCACCGTGTTGCGCAGTCGTCAGATGGGTGAGTTTATAAACGGCTACCTGAGCCTGTACGGCATGCGTGCCACCACCGAAGCCCTCCGCGACTCCTTGTTCACGCAGGCAGGCCGACAGGCTTGTAGGTTGGCATCGGCCGGTAACCCGAAGGTGTACGGCTGGTTTGTGGATTATTTTTACCTGGGTTACGAGACCTACAACATCACCTCCGGCCTGAGAATGCTGGAGGAGCATCAGAACAATCCGCGCTGCCTTACCAGTAAGAAAATGGAAATTGCCCGCCGACTGGCAGGACTGAAAAACCAGCTGCCCGGCACCCAGTGTGCCAACCTGCTGGTGCACGACTTTGACGACCGTCCGCATACCATCAACCTGCAGGGAAACACTAAAAAACAATTGGTGCTGTTTTACGAGTCGGACTGCGGCCATTGCATCGACCTGTTGGCCGAGCTGACCAAGTGGTATGCTGAACCGGAACATGCAGCGGCGCTCACCGTATACACCATCGCGCTGGACGATACGCGCCAGCACTGGGAACCGGCATTTTTGAAGAATAAATTCCCCTGGACCGACCGCTGGGCGCCGGGCGGGGTAAACAGTCAGGCGGCTGCCGATTATTATATGCTGAGCACACCCAGCCTGTTCTTGCTCGACGAAAACGGAAAACTACTGAGCATACCCACTTCGGTGGAGGGGCTGGATAAGAGTTTGAGATCCCTGATCCCCTAATGGGGGACAAAGAGTGTAAGAAGTGATAGTACGACTCAAAGTCGTACTATCACTAGGGGTTAGAGGTATATCACTTTCTCCTATTTTCAATGGAATATATTCCATTGCATCCTATTTCAATGGAATAAATTCCATTGCATCCTATTTCAATGGAATAAATTCCATTGCATCCATATCGTTCGTGCCTATGGCACTGGCTGTATGCAGTTGATAAGTTCCGTAGGAACGACCGATATGGATGCTCAAGGTTTCAACCTTGAGCAATAGAGGAATTGATAGTACCCCCCCCAACTCCTCCCGATTAATCGGGGCAAGCTGGGATAAATGGCGGGGACTTGAAGAGTAGGGTGTGAAACGTTGAGAAAAAGAATAGGAGACAATACTAACTCACATTCCCCTTTAGGGGTTAGGGGTGGTTTAGGAGACAAAACTAACTTCAGTTCCCCTTTAGGGGCTGGGGGTCGGATGATGTATAAATGCAAAGGTGCAGCGCACCTATCCTGTTTTTTTTTAGAAAGGCATGACCCTCCCCAATAAGAGAGGGAGTAAGAGAGGAGTAGTAAGAGTCTAATTTATATAATGTCTAATGTGAAATTTGTAACTAATAACATTATGTGTAAAACAATGAAGCAAATCGTATTTCTATCTGTGATGCTCTCGTTGGGGTTGCTATCGTGTACCTCTAACGAAGTAGTAGAAAACTCATCAGTTGCAACCGAACAACTTTTGTGGGCGCAGCAGGACACTTTAGCCATAGCACGTGCTTTGCGCTCAACACAAGACTCTCTTAATAACGTCTCCCTGGAGGCCTCTAAACTGTTCGGTCAACTGGGTAGCTTACCTGCTTATAGCAGAGTTAAAGTAGCTAGTGCCGAACAAATCTACAATGTAGTAGTTATGGGCGATTGCGAACTTGACTACCGTGGTATTACCTACAACGAGCTGTATGCTAAACTGGGTAAAATTGCAGGCATTGGTACCACTTATAACGGTCTGCGTTACAATGATGGGACGGTGGTGAGCAAACCGGAATTGGCATTGATTGCGGGTGATTTAACAGGATCGCATGCTGAAGCTTCATCGTGGACAAACTTACGTAAGATACTCAAGCAATTTAACGATAAAGGTATCTACACTTTTGCTAATATCGGTAATCATGACTGGGAACCACGAAATTATAATGATGGAACCTATGGTTTTAGCTACAACGGGCATAAGTCCAATACCCGCTCTATTACCGGTGTGATAGGTATTTGGACTGATGCTGTTTCAGCAGCTATTAGCAATGGTGGAATTGCCAAATTCTCTAACCTTGACGCTATTCAGTATAAATCGGTGTCAACCTTTAATTGGTGGGGCATGAGTATTGATCTTATTACATCGCCCCCTGTTTATGGATTTACCTATCGGGGGATCGATTATGTGTTGGGTCCCACATTCTTGTACGAACCTACTGGCCGGGTTACTACAAAATCGTTTTTGCAACTAGGACCGGCCAGCTTTACAGTTGGACTTTCAGCAGCTTATCTGGCGAGTCGTGCAAGCAGGGTGAATACACCAACTCGTATTTATGTGCAGCACTATCCCTATACCACCGATGACTATTGGTGGAACGATTACAGCGGGAAAAGTTCGTCGACACTGCGTGCCAATTTCAACTCGGCGCTGAAGAGTGCAGGGGTTTCGGCTATGTTTAGCGGACACGCACACCAGTCGGCAACTAGCTTCACAGGCATTGTAACCGACTATACCACCGGATATGCAGGTAATGCGGGTGGTCCGACCTGGTTTCTGATGGCACAGGTAAGCAGTACCCGGGGAGTATTACAGGTTAAAGAATTTAATACAAATGGTTTTTAAATAGGGCCTGCTGAAAAACTCAGTCAGTATCTTTTTTGAAATTAAAGTGAATTTGATATAAGAATTTATATCACTGATTGAAATACAAATATCAATATTCCCGAAGTCTCACGCTGAAGCCTAAAGGGGACTTGAAGAGCGGGATGCCGAAACGTAGAGAAAAAGAATAGGAGACGAAAGTAACTTCAATTCCCCTTTAGGGGTTAGGGGTCTTAATACTAATAATAAATAGAATGAGAATTTACCTGAAACACATTACTGCAAGTCTTTGTATGCTGGCACTTATTACTCACGCCGTTGGACAGACCTCGTCTGTCAGAGTGGTGGATAACAAAGGTACAGTCAATAAGTTGGGCGTATTCTGGTCACCAGTAACTGCCGGTGCTGCGGATATCTACAATACCGACCAGGGGCGAGTTGGCATCGGCACTAAAACGCCGCTTACCGCGCTGCATGTAGGTGGTTCGGTATTATTTGAATTGGAACAAGTCAGCAATGCAATAGCCACCTATACGCCTCTGTCTACCTATTCGGGCACCATCGTTACGCAGACCATTATGGATTGTGCGGTAACCTTACCCACGGTGACGGATGTCAAACCGGGGCGGTTATTCACCCTGGCCAATGCGGGAGCTTCTGCCTACAACCTGACATGCGGTGGCATCGCCATTACGCCGGGTTATGCAGCCACCTTTGTGTGGAACGGGCTTAGCTGGTCCATACCTACCACGAAAGCGGCAGTTCCGCTTTCGGGTTTGTTGGCAGCGGTTAACACCAATACCATCGATAATAAAGACTTTGCCCAGACCTGGAACTGGAGCACCGCTACCATGCAAAATCCGCTGGCACTGAGTGCCGCCGCGCTGACCACAGGTAATTTGCTTAGTCTGACAGGAGGTAGCGCACTTACTACCGGTTCATTAATCAATGCCACGGGTGGGGTAGGTGCAACTACCACCAAGGGTTTATTGAATATAGCCAATACGGCAGCATCCGGTACAGGAACAGTGGCTACTATTCAGGCCAACAGTACAGCAGGTTCAGGACTTACGGTGCTGGCCAATGGCAATGTGGGAGTAGGAACGACAAGCCCTAATGCCGATGCCTTGCTGGACTTGACAACTACCAATAAGGGGCTGTTACCACCACGGGTGGCGCTGGCATCTACCACCTCATTTGCCCCTCTTTCGGCACATGTTCAAGGTATGCTGGTGTACAATACCGCCACGGCTGGCACATCTCCCAATAATGTAATTCCGGGTTATTACTATAATAATGGTACAAAATGGCTGGCATTGGGTGGCACCGGATGGAATATCACCGGAAATGCCGGCACTAGCGCCGCTACTAATTTTATGGGTACTACCGACAATCAGGATGTAGTCTTCAGACGCAACAATACTCTGGCGGGCTTGCTGAACCTGTCATTGTATAACACCAGCTGGGGTGTGGATGCATTTAATACTACTGCTACTGGAACTTACAATTCAGTATTCGGATATCAGGCTCTTAAAAGCCTTACTTCCGGTAATGGCAACTCTGCCTTTGGTCGTATAGCGCTCACAAATAATACTACTGGTTATGGTAATCTGGCTGTAGGTTCTCAGGCTTTGCAGTACAATACCACCGGAAATAGTAATACTGCTGTTGGTCAAGGTGCACTGTTTAACACTACCACTGGAAGCAATAATATCGCTATCGGGAGCAATGCTCAGGTTCCTACTGCTACTGCTGATAACCAGTTGAGTATTGGTAATTCTATTTACGGTCTGGCTATGGGTACGGCTGCACCAAAAATCGGTATCGGGCTGAATGCTCCTACAGCTGCCTTACATTTGTTAGCCGGAACGGTCGCAGCCGGTACAGCTCCATTGAAATTAAACTCAGGCACTAACCTCACCACAGCCGAAAGCGGTGCAGTGGAGTTTGACGGAAACCATTTTTACGGTACGGCAGGCACCAACCGCTTGACGCTGGATAATTCTGCATTGACCGGTACAGCCGGTGGTGCGGCCGATGCCCAAACGGTCACCAACAGTATCTCTGCACTGACTACCGGTATGACGGTAACCTGGGTTCCGACAGCGACCAATGCCACTACCACACCTACGCTTGCAGTGGGCACCAGTACCGCTAAAACGGTAAAGAAATCTAACAACGGTGCATTGGCAGCATTGGCAGCAAGTGATATTGTAAGCGGAGTAGCTGCCACGGCTGCTTATGATGGTACCAACTGGATTTTGCAAAACCCTCAAACCGGCGGTTCATTACCCATCAGCAGTCTCACAGATGCTACCAAGGATAATACCCTTGATAATAAAACCTTTGCCCAGACCTGGAACTGGAGCACAGCTACCACGCAAACTCCGTTGGCACTGAGTGCTCCTGCTTTAACTACAGGAAATGCTTTCAGTATAACCGGTGGTAGTGCTCTGACGACTGGTTCGCTGATCAACGCTGCAGCAGCGGTAGGTGCCACCACCACTAAGGGTTTATTGAATATAGCCAATACGGCAGCATCTGGTACAGGAACAGTGGCCACCATTCAGGCTAACAGCACAGCGGGTTCGGGCCTTACCGTACTGGCCAATGGCAATGTGGGGGTAGGAACAAGCGCTCCCAATGCCGATGCCCTGCTGGACTTGACAACTACCAATAAAGGTATGTTACCGCCACGAGTAGCACTCACTTCTGTCACCTCATTTGCTCCGCTTTCGGCACATGTGCAGGGGATGCTGGTGTATAATACCGCCACGGCGGGTACATTTCCCAATAATGTAATTCCGGGTTATTACTATAATAATGGTACAAAATGGCTGGCATTAACCCCCGGATGGGCCATCACCGGAAATGCCGCTACTACGCCGGCTACCAATTTTATGGGCACCACCGACGATAATGATGTAGTCTTCAGACGCAACAATACCCTGGCCGGTCTGCTGAACCTGTCATTGTATAACACCAGCTGGGGAGTGGATGCATTTAATACCACCGCTACGGGAAATTACAATTCTGCATTCGGAAATCAGGCTCTTAAGGCTAATACCACTGGTACCAATAATGTTGCTATGGGTTATCGGGCTCTGTATACCAATGATACCGGTATCAATAATACCGCTATAGGTGCTAACGCTTTAAAAAGTAATACTGCTGGGTATAATATTGCTGTCGGGTCCAGTGCTCTGCAGGCCAATACCACGGGTACCAGTAATGTTGCTGTAGGTTATCAAGCTTTGTATATTAATGCTACCGGTGCCGATAATACCGCTCTGGGCGTCAACGCTTTAAAAAATAATAACGCTACAGGCATTACTGCCGTTGGTTCCGGTGCTCTGCAGTACAATGCCACAGGTACCAATAATGCTGCTGTAGGTTATCTTGCTCTGAATACCAATATTACCGGCACCGATAATACCGCTATGGGTGCTAACGCTTTAAAAAGTAATTCCGCTACAGGCAATTCAGCCGTTGGGTCTGGTGCACTGCAGTCAAATACTACTGGTACCAGTAATGCTGCATTCGGAAATCAGGCTCTGAATGCCAATACTATCGGTACCGATAATACTGCATTGGGTTCCAATGCTTTATACAATAATACCACTTCAGGCAATACTGCTATTGGCTCTTTTGCATTGCCGCTCAATACTACTGGTGCCAATAATGCAGCTGTTGGTGTCGCTGCGCTGTTTAGCAATAAAACCGGTGGCAACAATGTTGCTGTAGGTGCTTATGCTTTGAATGCCAATACTACCGGCACAGATAATACCGCTCTGGGTTATTACGCTTTAAAAAGTAATACCGCTACAGGAAGTACTGCTGTTGGTTCTGGTGCTCTACAGGCCAATACCACGGGAACCGGTAATGCAGCTGTAGGTTATCAGGCTCTAAATATCAATACTACCGGTGGTAATAATGCAGCTGTGGGTTATCAGGCTCTGAATGCCAATACTACCGGCACCGATAATACTGCTATGGGTACTAATGCTTTAAAAAGTAATACCGCTACAGGCATTACTGCTGTTGGGTCCGGTGCATTGCAGTCCAATACCACGGGTACTAATAATGCAGCTGTAGGTTATCAGGCTCTGCAGACCAATATCAACGGTACCAATAATGCTGCTTTTGGAAATTTGGCTCTGCAAGCCAATACCGCCGGTTCCAATAATACCGCTATGGGCACTAACGCTTTAAAAAGTAATACCGCTACAGGCAACTCTGCTGTTGGTTCCAGTGCATTGCAGTCCAATACCACGGGTACCAATAATGCTGCTGTAGGTTATAATACTTTGCAGACTAATAGTACCGGCACCGATAATACTGCTATGGGCGCTAACGCTTTAAAATTGAATACCGCTACAGGCATTACTGCCGTTGGTTCCGGTGCTCTGCAGGCCAATACCACGGGTGGCTATAATGCTGCCGTTGGTTCCGGTGCTTTACAGGCCAATACCACTGGTGGCTATAATGCTGTTGTAGGTTATCAGGCTCTATATAATAATATTACAGGCGGGAGTAACACTGCTATGGGCGCTTACGCTTTAAATAGCAATACCGCTTCAGGACTTACTGCTGTTGGGAGCTCGGCTCTTTATGCCAATACCACGGGTACCAATAATATTGCAGTTGGTTCCGATGCTCTGAAATTCAATACCACCGGTATCGAAAATGCCGCTATGGGCGCTTACGCTTTAAGAAATAATAACGGCTCCTATAATGCTGCTGTAGGTTCCGGTGCTCTGAATGCCAATACCACCGGTGCCAATAATGCTGCTGTAGGTTATTGGGCTCTGCAGATGAATACCACCGGCTCCAATAATGCAGCTTTCGGCTATGAGGCTCTTATGTATAATACTACCGGCACCGATAATACCGCTATGGGTGCTAACGCTTTAAGAAGTAATACCGCTACAGGCAACTCTGCCATTGGTTTCGGTGCTTTGCAGTCCAATACCACTGGTACCAATAATGCTGCTGTAGGTTATTGGGCTCTGGTGCAAAATAGTACCGGCACCGATAATACCGCTATGGGCGCTAACACTTTAGTCTTTAATACCGCTACAGGAATTACTGCTGTTGGTTCCGGTGCTCTGAGATCCAATACCACGGGTACCAATAATGTTGCTGTAGGTTATCTGGCTCTGGGCACCAATACTACCGGCACCGATAATACCGCTATGGGTGCTAACGCTTTAAAAAGTAATACCGCTACAGCCATTACTGCCGTTGGTTCCGGTGCTCTGCAGGCCAATACCACCGGTCTCTACAATACCAGCGTTGGTGCTAGTGCTCTGGGGAGTAATACTACCGCCAACTACAATACCGCTATAGGTTATGCCGCTTTAGTCCAAAATACTATCGGCACCCAAAATACCGGCGTTGGTACTAGTGCTTTGGGTACCAATAGTACCGGCGCCAATAATACCGCTATTGGTTATCAGGCTCTGTATAGTATTACTACCGGCACTTCTAATACTGCTATTGGTAATCTGGCGGACTATTTTAAAACGACTGGAAGTAATTGTACTGCTATTGGAAATAGCGCAACAACGGGATCTAACTCTAATTATGTACAGCTCGGTAATACTTCTGTTCTAACTATCCATGGAGCAGTGGCTTTCACAAATTCCTCCGATAAACGAATCAAACGAAATATACAGGAAAATGTGCCGGGACTGGATTTTATCCTGAAACTAAAACCGATCAGTTATACTTTCAACCTGGAAGCTCAGGATAGTATTACGGGTGCTAGAGCCGATACGTCGGCAGTGGGCCGCAAAAGCCGTTTGCAAGCGGAGGCGGTAAGGCATACCGGTTTTGCGGCGCAGGATGTGGAGGAAGTGCTTAAGAATATCGGCTACGATTTCGATGGCTTGGTAAAACCACAAAATAAAACGAGTATCTACTCGCTTGGTTACAGCACTTTCACCGTGCCGCTGGTAAAAGCCGTGCAGGAACAACAAGTAACCATACAGGCGCAGCAAAAACAGATAGAGACACAGCAGCAGCAGATTGATGAGCTGAGAAAACGGCTGGATAGGCTGAGCGCTCCCTGAGGTGACCCTCCCCAGCCCTCCCGTTCGACTGAGCTCACGCCGAAGCCCAAGGAGAGGGGATAAGAGCAAACCACCCCTAATCCCCTGAAGGGGACTTAAAGAACGGGATGTCGAGATGATATGGTTGATGCATTGCTTTAGGAGACGAAACTAGCTATAAGCCCCTTTAGGGGTTTGGGGTCATTTTTAGGAGACGAAAGTAACTTCAATTCCCCTTTAGGGGTTAGTGGTTTTTTAGGATTGAGGGGTCATAACACCGATTTTGATTGTTTGTGTAAATTAATAGATATATAGATATATGAAAAAAATGATTTTTATTGTTTGGGCTGTATGTAATACATTTTTTGCTGTTGCCCAGAGTGATAGTCTGTCGAGCAGTGCTGTAAAAGAAGTTGCAAAATTAGATGTATTGACGCAGCTCACAGAAGGGCAACATGCTGAGATTTTGAAAATTCTTCAGAATTATTACAAGCATAAGGAAGATTTGGTTGAAGCGAAGGAAAAGATCGTGAAAGCAAAAGAGGATTTGCGTAATCTACTCGATTTAGTTCAGGGTGAAGAGTCAAGCTTTGACGATCGGTTGAAATACATATTAACACAACATCAGTATGAAAACTGCACTTCTTACTTCAAGGCTCGGAAGGCTAAAATAAATAAAGCCAATGGCGTCCCCAAAGCAAGGGTGAAGATATCGGCAAAGGCAACGACAGCCCAGGGCACCCCCGGAACAAAGTTGAAAATATTACCAAAGATTGCAAAAACTCAAGGCTCTTGAAAATGGTGGAAAGGTTGAAGGGGTAGGGTGTAAGATTGAAAGTGGATGCTAACTGCTGACAACTATGCTAACTACTTACCGCTTATTGCTAGCTGATAATTGATTTCTGAAAACTGATTACTGTTCACTGCTTACTGAAAACTGCTTACTGAAAACTGTTCACTGAAAACTGAAAAAATATGAAACGAAACTTATTACTTTATACCTTGTTGATACCCCTGCTTTTTTCGTCGAAAGTAAGCGGTGAGTCGGTTGGCGAATACAATGCCGGCAACAATTGGGTGCATCCCAGCACGCTGAAACTAACGGGGATGAACTTTGTCAATACTGCAGCGGGTAAATTGATGAATAACGGTACCATCTGGTACACCGGTAATTTCCAGAACGATGGAACGGTAGATTATGACCGCACATTGCTCTATCCCGGTCTGAGTCGCTTTCAGGGCACTTCGGCACAGACTATTTCGGGTACGGGTATCTCCTCGTTTTACAATCTGTTGTTCTCGGGGGTATCCTTTAGCCTGCAGCAAACCATAAAGATTGCCAATCAGATTGATTTCGACAAAGGAATAGTTACTTCGCAGCAAACTACACCGGAAACGCTGATGAACACCGTACAGATGCTTGCCGGTTCGTCGTGGCTCAATGCCTCGGATGCCTGCTATGTGGACGGATTTGTTCAGAAAACGGGTAACACGGCTTTTACCTTTCCCGTAGGCAACGGGGGCTATTACCGTCCGGCTGCCATTTCGGCTACCGCCACCGCCACCGATGTATTTAGTGCACGCTATTTGTATGCCGACCCCTCGTCGGCCGGTTATGCGAGCACGATTAAAGCAGCTGGTGTGGGCACGGTAAGCAATAAAGAATATTGGATTGTTCAACGAACAGCCGGAAGCGCTACACCGCAAATAACTCTTAGCTGGAATACCGCTAAGACGAGCGCTTCGGTGCCTACCGATCTGACTAAAGTGCAGGTGGTACGCTGGACCGGCACCCAATGGATTAGCGAAGGGAATATATCCACTACAGGCGATGCCACCGAAGGGTCTGTTACAGCGAATGTGACGGGCTACGGGGTGTTTACGCTAGCGTCGGTAACCGGTAATGTTACAGCAGTACCCGATATATACACTATGGTGCAAAATTCAACGCTGACGGGGAATGTGTCTTTGAATGACATGGTGAGTGCGGGAGTGAATACCTGGTCGGTGACTGTGAGTCCACAACACGGCAGCCTGACAATGCAAACCAATGGCATTTTTGCCTATACGCCTAATGCGGATTATAACGGTACGGATAGTTTCACTTATCTGTTGGCCGATGCGTCCGGAAACAGTTCTTCTGCTACAGCCACCATCACCATCCAACCCATATCGGGTTACCTGCTCGTAAACAAACATTCGAGCGAACCGGTGTTGCAGGGCGACGGAACGTTTACATGGAAGTATTTTATTACCATGACGAATGTGCAAACCAGCCCCATTGACAATGTTCATGTGACGGATGATCTGAGCAAGGTGTTTGCCAGTCCGATTAGCTTTGCCGTTACCGGCATTACGGCTACCGGAAACCTGAATGCCAACACATTGTATGATGGTGTGAACCGCACAAATCTGCTGGTGGATGTAAGCTCGCTGGCAGCCAATACAAAAGACTCTGTTACCATTGAGTTAAAAGTTGATCCGCATGAATATGTAGGACCGGTGTACAATCAGGCTGAGTTTGACGGTACCCTGGGTGTATTGGGTGTGGTGAGCAACGTACTGAGTGACGACCCTGCTAATACGGGCAGCACGGCAGTTCGCCGTCCTACGGTTACCAATATACCGGTGATTGATGTCAAGATCCCTAATGCATTCTCGCCGAATAATGATGGCTTTAATGATAGATTCGTTATCAACACCTCAAGCGATGTACTGGTCAGCTTCGAAGTGTTCAACCGTTGGGGTGCACAGGTATACAAGAATAAGAGTTATCAAAACGAATGGGACGGAAAAGGTACGGGAACCTTGCTTGGAAGCGACTTGGCTGAAGGTACATACTATTATACAGTAGAAACCACACACAAGACCACCCATGAGGTGAAGAAATATTCAGGATTTATCACAATTAAGCGGTAGGTACCAAGAGTTCGATATAAGAATGCGAAGGACTTCACTCAGTTTTCTTATATCGAGCTAAATATCAATTAACATGAATTCGATATAAGAATTTATATAACTAATTGAAATACATGCATCATCATTCCCGTAGGGAATTTATATCCATAGAATATGTCGTTTCTACGATTAAATTCCCCGTTAGGGGATAAATATATCAATTCCCTACGGGAAATTAATCTAAATAGGATGTGTTTTCTATTGATATTTAAGCCTGCCTGCCGCAGGTAGGTCCTAACGGACTAACACTTATATCGAACTCAATATTAATAATTATCAGTAGAAAACTGAAACGCTGAACTAATCAATACTTAATGCACAATAACAATGACAACTTTAATTCATAAAATGATTTTCGGGAGAAGCCGCAGCTTTAAGCCATCGCTTTTATTGTTGGTAACCGTCTGTTTGCTCTGCACCAGTGGCTTGCTCAAGGCTCAGCAAGAACCCATGTATTCGCAATATATGTTTAATATGCTACATGTTAATCCCGCTTATGCCGGAAGTCGTGCAGTAGATAATATCACCCTGCTGTACCGCAACCAGTGGGTGGGTCTGCCGGGAGCTCCCAAAACGGGCACTATCTCGTGGGACCGACGTGGCGATGACAGCAATGTAGGGTATGGGCTGGAAGTATATAGCGATAAGTTGGGAGTAGAAACAACAACCGGATTTCAGGCCTTCTACTCGTACCACATTCCCTTTGAAAATTCCTATTTGTCATTGGGACTTAGCGGAGGATTGCTCAACTATAGGGCAGCCTATAGCGAAGCGCAAACAAATACGGGGGGCGATCCCGTGTTTCAGGCCGATGCAAACGGCTGGTTACCAACAGCCGGTTTCGGCATGGTGTATGTTGCCCCTGCATGGTATGTAGGTCTTTCAGTTCCCGCCTTGTTGAACACCAAAGTTACTTCTGAAGGTTCGGTGGTCAAGAGTGGTTTTGGAGCCAGTAACCACTATTTTCTGACAGCTGGATATGATTTTGTATTAGATGAGAATATGAAATTGAAGCCTTCGGTGATGATCAAGGCAGTTAAAGGGTCACCCGTGCAGTATGACCTGAATGCTAATTGGTGGTTTAAAGATATGTTAGGGTTAGGTATCAGCTACCGGCATGCCGATGCGGTGGTAGGCATGTTGGAAATTCAGATTAGCCCTAAACTGCGGTTGGGTTATTCCTATGATTATACTATTTCCGATTTCCGCGCTTATAACAAGGGAACACATGAAGTGATGCTTCGTTGGGAAATTCCGAACTCGGGGTATTCTCGCAAGGGGCTCGTAACAAAGGATACAGGTAGATAATAAAAGATGTTTTTGAGGTGTTTTTGATTTTGTTGAGCCTCTCCAACCCTTCCTAAAGGGAGACCGTAAGTGTCGACAAAGCCCTTTTCTTGGGGGTGGAGAGGTACAACAAGCAGAAAATCGGACATTTGATTTTCTAATCGCGGGTCGGTTGATGTGTGAACGCAAAAGTACAGTGTCCCGAACTATTAAAATGAGATGTTATCTACATGAATAAAAACGGAACGAATCATATTACAATAATATACGAAGATTAAATGAAAAAGACTACTGTGAGAGCTATTGGAGTAATTATACTGATGTTTGTCAGTGCTTTCGGATATACTGTTTATGGCCAATCTTCTGAAGGAGTTGGCGCATTGAGTGCATCCGGTGTAATTAAGAAAGGCGATGATGCCTATAAAGCAGCAAATCTTACCTTGGCAGAGGCTTATTATAAACAATATTTAACGGTCACGCCGGAATCGAAGGTGCCTGCTATTGTGTGGTTAAAGCAGGCAGATTGTTACTGGCAGTTGCGCGAATTTGATAAGTGCTTGGCAATGTACGAATCCATGTTCAAATACAATCAGCCAAAATTAGGAAACAAAGATAATATCCGGTTGTCTGAACTATATGCGCGGACAAAAAACTATGCCAATGCTTACAAGTGGCTAAAAGGAATACCCGGCTATGAAGTGAAAGCGGAGGGATATAATGACAGTAAAAAACGGCTGGAAATGGAGCGCGACTCAGATTGCTGGGAAGTCAAAGTGTTAAGCATTAACCCGGAGTACCGGATGTTTGCTCCTACTTTGGTTGACAGTGTTCTCCTTTTTAGCAGCAATCGCCCCTCTATACCAAAAAATCAATCAGCCGACCAGAATAGTACCGCTGTAAGCCAGCTATGGCAGGTTAGCTTAACGTCACTACCCAAAGAACCGGAGGTGACTAAGCAGCCTCAGCGCGACCCTATGCAGTTTGTAAAGAATGAGGTAGTAAAGAAACGGCTGGCCGGAGTATATGAAATAGCGGATGTGGCTGTTCAGCGCAGAGACCGGTATGCTTATAAAATCAGGCAGTCTCTTGTGTTGGATGAAAAGTTCGAGGGTAAACCCGTGGCGGGATTTGAAAACTCCCGTTATCAGGCTCTTTCTGTTTCGATGGACAGTGATCGGAACATTTATTTCTCCACCACTGATAAGAATAGTAATGTACGTTTGAAAGAGGGAAAATATACTGGTGCTGAAGTGAAGGACATTAAGGAGATAAACCTGGGTAAGTGGGACGGCATTTATGCTTCTATGCATCCTGCTGTGAATAAAAACGGAACTGTACTTGTTTTCAGCAACGATCAAAAAGGTGGTCGTGGTGGATATGATCTTTATGCCAGCACCCGAAAGGACAAAACACAGGAATGGAGTAAACCTCAAAACCTATCGTCATTTAATACGGCTGGCAATGAGGTGTTTCCAACGATTACGCCTGATGACTACCTTTATTTTAGTAGCGATGGTATGGCCGGATTGGGTGGATTAGACATTTACAGAATTAAGCTGACCGATGCGCTGGATAATAAAGAAACCGTAGAACATTTAGGTATTCCGATTAATAGTCCGGGTGATGATTATGGCTGGGCACAGTATAAAGATAACCAATCGGGCTATTTCACTTCGGATCGTGCGAATTCGAATGACAATATCTACAATTTTCATTATACGCCCAAAGTAACGCTTTCGGGTACGGTGAAAAACCGGCTTACTGGTGACCCGATTGCTGATGCCAGCGTTTTTGTATATGACAAGCAAAAAGGACAGGTGTATGTACACAAAACGGATGAACATGGAAATTATGCTGTGCGGGTGAGCAAAGGGGGTGATGCGTATGTAAAGGCCGTTATTAATCCTTACGATACCGTTTTTCAAAATACGGCTTTTAATGAGTCAAGTGCCGGTATTCCAATTCATAACAGCACAAATAATATGCCTCACAATGAGTTTTCATTGACTAAACTGAGCCTCGGCACAGCGTGGCAGCTGGATACTATTTACTATGGTTTTGATAAATGGGATATTCAGCCTGTTGCCTATCCGATACTTGACAGTGTGGTTGTTCTGTTAAAGGCCTACCCGATGATGCGGGTTGAGATTGGTTCGTATGCCGACAAACGGGGAACGGTGGAGTATAACCAGTGGCTTTCGCAGCAACGCGCTAATGCTATCGTAAACTACATTGTGCGCAAAGGCGTGAGTGTTGTGCGTATTAAGGCCCGGGGTTATGGCAAGAGTCGTTTGATTGAAGCTGACTCCACCGATGTGGCCGCCACTGAGAAGACTGATCAGATAAATCGTCGTTCTGAAATAAAAGTTTCCGGATTTGAGCAGACTCCGGGTAAATCTATCAAGACAACTATAGACGATACAAAATACAAGAAGGGAGATGTGATTGATCCAAAATCTTTGCCAGATAACTTCTTTGCTCCTGAATTTCCTTTTCCGGCCAATAATAAAAAAACGGACGGTCGTGTATCTTCCCTCCCCGTAACAAGGGAGAGGGAGGAACGTGCCTCCTCGGGTAATCTGTCGGCTAATGACACTTCTAAAAAAAAAAGGAACATCTGTTATTCCCAAAGGTCTCTGAACAGCCTTTTATTCGGAGTCTGAATAACGAATATCTCATTCAGGTGGCAGCTTCAGGCTCACGGATTAGGGCGAATGAGTTAATGCAGAGAATAGGTAAAATATTACCGGCTACGGTTCATTGCTTTGTATTTGAGGATGCTCCTTATTTCAAAGTACAAGTTGGTCCGTTTAAACATTATCAGGCAGCCGTTGATTTGCTGGCAGACATAAGCACATTGAGGTGATGTTCTTACCAGTTGGTGTTGCCTCATTATTCAGCTTTACATCCTTACTACCAGACATGGACACAGTTTATAAATTCCCCATTAGGGGATAAATAGATCAATTCCCGTTCGACTGAGTTCACGCCGAAGTCTCAGTCGAACGCTCACGCCGAAGCCTACGGGAAATTAATTTAAATCGGATATGTTTTTTATTGATATTTAAGTCCTAACGGACTAATTTCTGCAACTTATTGCCTTAATGAATATCCGTTTTGTACCTATTCCTGGTTTTCGGAAAATATATGTCGGTGCCCTGCACCTCTTTTTGTTTCTTTTCTACTTTATTCTACAAAGATTTGGCAACGCCGATTTTTAATTAGGGACGCTGTCCCTTTGAGTGTTATCGAATAAGGTGCCGAGCACCTAAATCTTTATATAAACTCCGGTTCTTATTAAAGTCCGAGGTACAGAGCACCGATATATCTCTTGTTATTTGACTATGGATTTGTTTTAGGTCAGACGACGGATAATCATCTTATCAATCATGCCTGCCTGCTTCAAATCTGTTTTTCACAACCGACCCAATATTATCCGCTTCAGCCGTCAAATCCTCGTTCTATTTATTTTGTGAATAAGATATTCTATTCTATCCACTATTTAAGTGGGCACTTCACTCACCTTATATAACTTTTCTATGTGTAGCATATTATTGAGATTCTCAGCCTAAGGATGAGATATTATAATGCCGCTATACAATTGCTGATGAGCTCTAACACAACGGTTAATCGGCTGGAAACGTCAGAGTATATATAATTAACGCAAATAGATACTGTGACTTCCTTTTTGCTTCTGCTATAATTATTACAGAAACACTTCGTCTCCATATCTTTGTAATCAATATAAAATAAAACTACTATAAAGAATAAATAGTTGGATTGCTGTTGTAAACTGACATTTTCGTTTACTCGATAATGTGTGTCAACCAAGATTTCTGTTTATCTCAAATTACGAAAACAAATTCCCTTATGTATAAATATCTTTCAATTGTAGATGATGTGCTGGAAATGATGATTATGCTAAAGTCATTGCCCGCTTGTACCCTCGTTTTTGATATAAATATGAAATTAGTTGATGTCAATCAACAGGCCTTAAACAAACTGAAAATCGAATGTGTAGATGATTTTTCCAATAAGGGCTGTGCTATGTTTATTGATCCTGGATTATTCAAACATCTAATGGTGGATATGAAACATGGAAAAATGGTTAGGAGTGGAAAAATGCTTCTGAAGTGTGCGGATGGAAGCCTGATTTTAGCAGAGTTTTCTGCTTGCATGATAAATGCTAAATGTGATTTATTCATCTTTCAATTTTTTGAGGTGTCACAATTAAACACTGAAGATTCGATATTCTTGAGAACTAATTCATTTCTTGCAAATATTTACTCTACTTATTGTAAACAAGATATATTGATCAAGAAGCCTGAGAGTGATCCTAACGACGCTATTGAAATGAAAAATATTCAGGATCAAAAGTGTTTAGAGAAGGAGCAAAATCAATTGAAAGAGAATATCACTCAACTTAGGGTAAAAAAACAACGAGGATTGTCTGAGATTGAAATAGTTGTTTCAAATCTTCTCGAAACGGGTCTGTCGGTGAAAGAAATATCAGACAGGATAAACAAATCAATTAGCACAGTCTATACGATTACCCGTCGTTTAGTCGAGAGAAATATAATTGAATCCGGTATGAAACTAGCTGAAAATTAAGGTGTCTTAAATTATTAATGCTCTTTTAGTCGTATGGATATGAAAAGTGAGACGTATACTATTCCTGTTTTGTTTTCCGATCGTTATAAACTGGAACGGACACTTGTAATGTTACTAAATGTATATGGAACTGCATGGGGTGTGCCTGATAACACGGTACCTATAATACGATCTTTACGAAAAGGTTTTGAGTCTACATACAGAGAGTTGAGATATATTCAGTTATTTGAACATCGAACTACAGCTTACTATGTCAAAAAATGCATAGAGGCCGAAGCTCACTGGTACAATCTGGAGTTGGAATTGATAAAACTGTATGAGGAGTATTTCCTTGATAATGTTATGATACCCGATGGTTATAAAAAACTATTGCATATCCGTTTTTTGTTCGAAGTCCCAACCGATGAGAAATTGTGGAGAAGCCGTATTTTGGCACGGCTCGAAACAGTTGTAGAGCGATTTAAGCAATATCTATCGCATTTGCTTTTAGGGCGCGCAGGCTTTCATAATTCAAAAAGAATATAATACTTGCACATTGCCTCTGTATGGATTTAAAGATAATCGCATTAGAATATATTGCATCAGTAGTGCCATATTGCACAAACGATTTTATGTTATTTGCATTTCTATTGACAATTTATTTGTTATTCAGCGAATGAGAACTTGGTACACCATTCTGTTCGACTTATATATCAATAGAAATTGCATCCTTAAATGTAATTGAATTCAAAGCAGATGTTGTGATAAGGTTATTTGAAATAGTTGTGCAAATCAGTAAAATTTTCAAGAATGATTAGTACGTATTTGATATTACCCGGTATTTTGATCCTGATCGTTTTGTTTGTATTCAACAAGATGGCAAAATGGGATACTAAAGTAGACTCTATTTATAGATCGGAACTATTAATAAGAGCTTGCGAGAATAGTGTCCTGGACTTTCTTTTCAAAACTGACGGATTCCGTGTTGATGATTACATAAATAAATCCCTGAATTTAGAATATTTAAACGGAGAAGCTATTTGTGAAATTGAACATGATTTGATGATGATTGATGAATTAGATTATCCGGTTTATCATTTTGATTCGAAAAAAGGAAGATTAGTGGTTATAAATGAAAAACCAGTATTTAGCACAAGCTTTAATTTCAGTGAAAAGCGATATGAATTTATTCTAGACATATCAACACATATCATGGATAAAATATCAAGTAGCACTTACAGGGTTATATTTAATAAAAATAAAAGAATAGCAATCTTATATCCTAATGGGCTGAAAGGTGTCAGTTTCTTTCAATTTAGAAATAAAACTCCTGATCAAATTTTAATTGGCAATAGCATATAAGTATTTCTACTTTACAAAAATAGAAATTGAACGACAAAAGAAGAAAAGAACTGTATGCAAAAATGAAGGGATCGATAAGATAGGTGTCTCTTCGAAATGTTATGTTCGTTATACGTAACTATATGACAACTTAAAAAATAAACCTATGAAAATAAAGGAAATAATTACACTTGTACTTTTGTTACATTTTGTGGCTATCAGTCTTATGGGACAGGTACCTGTTGTCAAGAACTCAGGCTTAAATAAAGCTGCTGTAATTTCCACTATAGCTCCAATTATTGCTACTGATACTGCTGGTGTGATAGCAATACATCTGACAGGCACCGCTAATTCTGACAGTATTAATAGACCAGACACTATCTCGGGAGAGTTCAATACGCATGCAACCACAGGTTCAATAAATGGTTATCCATTGGTTACTAATAATATGCTGACCAGGGAAACAATCGCTACGGGCGATTTAGATGCTGAACTGTCAATGCCTTATCCAAACCCTACCAGCACCGGCTTTTATATTAACGTTGGTAGCCAGCCTTTAGCATTACTGATGTATGATGTGCGTGGGAGTCGGGTGCTGGCTCAGCAAGTAACCGGGAAAAGCTATGTAAATGTAAGTGGATTGCCCAGAGGTGTGTACATAGTGAGAGTAAATGGAATGAATTGGAAATTGATAAAAGAGTAAAGCCAATGTTTTCTTGTATGATTATCCCCTAAAGCAAGCTTAATAAGTGCTGAACTGATCAAGAACGACTAGACCTCGTCCGGTGAGCCGACAAATAAGTGCAGACCACACAGAAATACTCCTTGTTTGAGCGACGAAGGAGTGAGTTTGGACGGTTTTACTGAGCGTATGTTTCTCGAGTGAGGCGGGGGTAGACAAACACTTTCTTCCTTTTTCCTTTCCCATTGGAGAGGGTGTCCGTCAGATGACGGAATGGGTGAGGTATTTCCTATTACCGAAATTATTCTTAGAACTTGTCCTGATGTATCAGGAACAGTCATTCTGTTATTCAAACGATAAACAGATTAGAAAACAGGAATATTAATAATCTAAAATCGCTTGTAGTTTAAATGCACTACGGGTTAAATATACTATCATGAAAAGCCTCCGCTCATTCTTCTGGCTTCTTTTGTTAAGCAGTCAGAATCTGTTTTCAATTGGTATTACGGATTTGATAACAGAAACACAGTTTAATGCCATGTTTCCGAACCGGAATGCATATGCAACTAATGCCGAGTTTACAACAAATCCTGCAAATAGAGCTTTGTTCTCATATGCCAACCTGATAAATGCAGCCACTGCATTTCCGTTGTTTTGTAGCGAAGGCGATATTAATGTCAAAAAACGTGAACTTGCAGCTTTTTTAGCCAATACCTCACATGAAACCACAGGTGGCTGGGGTGGATATGTTCCAGGTGCTCCGGATTACGTAGGTAGGTATACATGGGGTTATTGTTTTCCCCGGGAATTCGAATATAATCCAACGATGGGAGGGTATTACTGTGATTCCGGGAGTGCCGCTTACCCTCCGGTTGCCGGACAGTCGTATTATGGAAGAGGGCCTATTCAAATGTCATGGAACTATAATTATGGTGCATTCAGTGAGGATGTATTGGGTGATAAGAATATCCTATTGTCAAATCCGGAAAAAGTACTGGAAGATGGAACAATTTTCTATCAATCTGCTATATGGTTCTGGATGACTCCACAAACCGGGGGCTATGGTCTGATATATTTGAAGCCATCCTGTCATGATGTTATGGTTAATGCGTGGACTCCTACTGATCCACAGAAAATAAACAATAAACTGACTTCTGGTTTTCCTGTGACAATCAATGTGATTAATGGTGGTCTGGAGTCGGGATCTAGTCGTACAAATCAAACTTCTCCAGATGACCGTTTAGGATTTTACCTGAGATATTGCGAAATATTAGGAGTTGATGCTATTGATCCTGCATGGGGATATTCGGGATCATATTCTTTCAGCACATGGGATTCAAATTCGGATATTCATAAGCAATTGAATTCTTATTATCCTGATAATTTTACTTTACAAACAAGAAGCCAAGGCTCTAGTGCCATAACTGGATACGTAAAAGATGCAACAGGAAAGGGGGTTGCCAGATGTCACATTGCATTAATGAATGGATCGACATATTATGAACAGGCTATAACAGACAATACAGGTAAATATGTAATTGATAAAATTCCCAATGCTACGTATAATATAGTTGCCTCAAAGACAGGCTTTACATTTTCGCCAGCAAACCAAACACTGCTTGTTACAGCATCAAATACAGCTACAGATATAATTGCGACTGACCCTAATTTAATCACAATGTCGGGTACAATAACGAATGGAAGCAACCAACCCATAAAAGATGTGGTTGTGACATTGCAAGGTACGACCAATTTTTCTGTTGCAACTGATGCATCAGGCAATTATACTTTAAATCCTACTGCAGGTTCTTATACTCTCATTTTTACAAAATCAAATTACAGTTTTACTTCGAATAATACGAGTGTAACTTTGGCAGCAACAAATTCTGTTACACGTAATTCCACTGGAACATATAGTGGTGTTTATTATAAGATTAGTGGTAATGTAAAAGCAGCTGATGGAACGACCAATTTATTAGGAGCTTCTGTGGCTTTAAGCGGAGCAGCTGTTTCAACAACTACCACTGATGCCAATGGGAATTATTCGTTTAACTCGCTAGAACAGGGGCTGGATTATACGGTTACTCCTGCCTATACCGGACTTACATTTACTTCATCACCGGTTTCCAATTTAAGTGTCAATGCTGTTTTGAATTTTATAGCTCAACAGCCAATTGCTGTTTCTGGGAAAATTCTTTTAAATGGTAGTGCAATGACTGGGGTTACAATGCGTGTTTCTAATAGTGATGCAAGTATAGTAAGTGATGCCAATGGGAATTATTCTACTCCGGTCATTGTTGCAGGTAAAGCTTGTATGGTAACACCTAAAAAAGATGGATATTTTTTTGAGCCGTCTTATAAATATTATTCAACAGTTCCGAGCGCTCAAACACAGGATTTTGTGGCCAAAGTTGTTTCCGGTACGCCTAAGAAACGTATTATTTACTATTATCCTGAATGGGCTACCTATACTCGTAATTTCCAGGTGAAAGATATTGATACCCGGTACCTGACGAATATCCTTTATTCATTTGTTATGCCATTTTATGTGGATGGAACAAAAAAAGTAGATGATAATATCCCATTCAGATCAAGTTTAAATGCTAGTGTATTGACAGTGGAAAATATAACAGTAAACGGGGTTGCAAAATCAGTAGGACTTGCTATTGTAGATCCTTTTGCTGATATACAGAAATTTCCTACAGGAGGTATTGATGTCGAAACGGGGACGGGAACAGGCGGAACTTATGTGTCAACCTGTGCAGAATGGTTTGCAGCTCAGTACAAGATAAAAGGCGGATTAGGACAATTGGTTCAATTGCGCAAAAAAGTGAAAAATGAAACCGGACGTGATATACAAATTCAGATATCAATAGGCGGATGGACATTAGCACAGGCTTTCCCTTTAATCGCGGATAATCAAATAGCCAGCGACGCTTTCGGACGTACCTGTAAATCGTTTTTAGATCAGTCCACCTATGATGGCGTTGATGTAGACTGGGAATTTCCGGTTGCAGGTGGTACGGACGGAACTGAAACTGTTGATGGAGCTGCAATTCCTGTTCAACCTCATACAGCAAATGATCCGATCAATTTTACTCGGCTTATGAAGTCTATACGTGTAGCTATTGGACCAAATAAGTTACTTACTATGGCAAGTTCTCAGAATCCGGCTAATGTGTTGGAAAAATACGTTTTTCCAGGTACAATGACAAAATTTGGAGTAGTGGATAATTGCTTGGATTATTTAGATTATATGCAAACAATGAGCTACGATTATGGTGGGTATTGGAGTAGTGTAGCTACACATGAATGTCCACTCTATAATAGTAAAGATTCAAAGGATGAGGATAAGAATATGTCTGCCTCTATGTTAATTGATACACTCCTGAGCAAGAGCGGAGGAAATGTACCAGCCAACAAGATTGTTATGGGGTTGCCATTTTACGGAAAAATATGGGCCGGGATAGAAGATGGTGGTACACATGGCTTGTATCAAACCAACCCTAACCAACCTCGTATGCCTGGTTCATGGGACTCAGGTACAACACCCGCAAGCGAGGCTTCAACTTCAATCGATTTTGGTGACTTGAAAGACGGGAAAGCGATTACAAAGCATCAATACCTGAATGTACCATCAGCTGGTTATACCGAATATTGGGACGATGTAGTAAAATGTCCGTACATGTATAATCCGACTTCAAAGGTATTTATTAGTTATGATGATGACAATTCATTATCAGAAAAAGTGAAGTTCCTCAACAGTAGGTATCTTTTGGGAGGTATGGTTTGGGAGGCTACTCAGGATGCAGCAGATGCTACATTAATGAAAGCGGTTTATTCCTACATTCAACAAGGGAAATTAAAAATAGAAGGTGTGGTTATCGGAAGTACCGGAGCTGGTATAAGTGGTGTTACAGTTTCGCTAAGCGGAGGTAGTTCAGCTACAGTTACTACGGGGATGGATGGTAAATTTTTATTTGCAGGTCTTGAGCCGGGGATAAATTACACAATAAGTTATAGTAAGTCAGGAGTGGTGTTTGCACCATCTTCCAATTCATATACTTCTATGCCGGATTCAAAAGTATTAGAAATCCTAGGCTCAACAAGTGCTTACTCAATATCAGGAAAGCTTACTCTTAATGATGGTCTTACACTTTTACCAAATGCTTCTGTGGAAGTGTATAAAGGAACAACATTATTACAAACAATAACTTCTACTGATGGTAATTATCAGATTTCAAATTTACCCGGAGGGTTCGATTATACTTTAAAAGGTAAAATGGCTGGATATACCTGTACTACGGGTGAGGTCGTGATTACGGCTTTGGCGGGTGCTCAGACTAAAAATCTGAAATTTCAAATGAATCAGTATAAACTCTACGGAACTATAGTAAATGGAAGTGGAACAGGAATTTCAGGTGTTACATTGACTCTTTCGGGTTCGGTTAGCCAAACCATAACAACAAATAGTACTGGATATTTTGAAACCTCACTTCTTGATGGTATTGGTACATATACATTGACTCCTTCACGAACATTTACGGTATTTACACCAACGAGTTACAGTTTTACTAATCTTTCGAAAAATGAAACCTTCAATTTTAGCATGGCTGAAGAGACAATGCTGTATGGTTATGTAAAAGATGGTAATACACCATTAGCGAATGTGTTAGTGAGAATAACAGTACCTTGGATAGGCAATGGTAGCAGCAGCTGGAACAACTGGACATATCAGGGACAACGAACAGATGCTAACGGATACTATGAATTCAGAAACGGACCTTCCAATATTCCAACATTGGATGTGGCTTGTAACAATGAGTGGGATAAGCTTCCTTATACACTTGTAACATTAGGTCAAACTTCATGGACAAATTTTTCCGGAGTGCAAAGACTGGATTGGAATACAAATAGTGCCTTGAGCTATATCTTGAGTTATACCACACCAGGTGCATTTACCAGAGGCACAACAATTACTGCTCTAAGTCCCACAGTTACGGGTGGCGTGGTAAGCTACAGTGTCAGTCCTGCATTACCAGCCGGTTTAGATTTTAATACTACTACCGGTGTTATCTCGGGCACTCCAACCACAGTAAAAGCCAAGGCTAATTATGTGGTTACAGCCACGAATGCGAATGGCAGTACCACTTATCCCGTATCGATAACGGTTAATGATGCTCCGGCTCCGACTAACCTGACTTATGCTACTCCGGTAGTGTATAGCGTAGGAACAACAATTGCTAGTCTGACTCCAAGTGTGATTAGCATGGTAGACAGCTACAGCGTTAGTCCTGCTTTACCTACAGGCTTAAGTCTGAATACTACTACGGGAGTTATCAGCGGCACCTCTACGGCTATTGCTGCTACTGCTACTTATACAGTTACTGCTACCAATAGTGGTGGCTTTACCACCAAGGCAGTCAGCATTACCGTAAATGATGTTGCCCCGAACAGTTTAAGTTATACTACTTCTAATAACTATACCAAAGGTACGGCTATCACCAGCCTGAGCCCGACGGTAAGTGGTGGCTCGGTGGTGAGTTACAGCGTTAGTCCTGCTTTACCTGTAGGCTTAAGTCTGAATACTACTACGGGAGTTATCAGCGGCACCCCTACGGCTATTGCTGCTACTGCTATTTATACGGTTAGTGCAACCAATAGTGGTGGCTCTACCACCAAGGCAGTCAGCATTACCGTAAATGATGTTGCCCCGAGCAGTTTAAGTTATACTACTCCGAATACCTATACCAAAGGTACGGCTATTACCAGCCTGAGCCCGACGGTAAGTGGTGGTGCAGTGGTGAGTTACAGTGTTAGTCCTGCTTTGTCTGTAGGCTTAAGTCTGAATACTACTACGGGAGTTATCAGCGGTACCCCCACGGCTATTGCTGCTACTGCTACTTATACGGTTAGTGCTACCAATAGTGGTGGCTCTAGCACAAAGGCAGTCAGCATTACCGTAAATGATGTTGCCCCGACCAGTTTAAGTTATACTACTCCTAATACCTATACCAAAGGTACGGCTATCACCAGCCTGAGCCCGACGGTAAGTGGTGGCTCGGTGGT
>Ga0302170_10000017_pt1 | contig 55496 bp, 39 predicted proteins | sample I_Fen_N2_1_FD_193492 | JGI IMG/M metagenome (GOLD analysis project Ga0302170, IMG submission 193492) | Peat permafrost microbial communities from Stordalen Mire near Abisko, Sweden - I_Fen_N2_1 | ecosystem: Environmental > Terrestrial > Soil > Wetlands > Permafrost | place: Sweden: Abisko...
TGTTGAAGATCGTCCAATTTTGGAAGAGATTTATCTTCCCCTACATAGGTCTCCGGTATATAGCACAAAGCTCCCATTCCACAGCATCCTACTATGCTCAATCTTTGAATCGGAGTAAGTTCTGCATCATTCACACCTTGTTTCTTCAACAGTCTGTTAAGCAGGTAACGGCCATAGCCATCAGGCAAACTATCTTCGAATATTCCAAAATTGCCCCAAAAGGGTTGGGGTTTGGCAATAAAAAGATCAGGCTTCAATGGAAGATCGAGAGGGGATATAGAAAATCCTGTTGCTAACCAATCTTTATCATATTGAAAGGCACAGCAGCGATTATCGGGCGTCATATTCAACGACCCAACTATTCGATTCTGATAGGTTATAGATAGTTTATTTACTAACTTCATTGCGACCTTTTTTTCTGTTTTTGTTCTTATTTATCATATCCAGCTCTTCCATTGTACTGTAAAGCGGTTCAGATAATAATTCTTTGATCGCTTTGCTATAGCCCAATGCTTTTGCCAAGGAGATGTAGGAAGAAAGGGATATGGTATGCTTTTGCTCAAACTTTGCAATAGTGGATGTTGCCACACCACTTAATTCAGTCAAAGCTTCTCGCGAGAGCCCTTTTTCAAGCCTACGCTGTTGAAGATTCTGTGCAAGGATTGCTAACAGTTCCTCAGGAGTATCTGTGTCAAAATTATAGATTAATGGCATACTATTGTATTTAATATTATATAAAACGATATATATTAGATATTATTGTATCTAAATAGGTTCTATTTTTACTCCAGAAAGAAACACTCCAAAGCTGCATACTCAATAGGGATACTACCAAAATCTGATAGCATAGCCATCTGTTGCTTAATTTAATTCTTTGATTGCAAATATAGTGATTTTCGGAACACTAACTATAAAAATATTAAAGTTTCTGTACGAGTATGCACTAATTTGATTCTCGTCAATGGGTTTATAAAGGTTAAAAATAAACTTTTTTGCTTATTATAGAAATACATTTTCAATAAATTAAGTATCTTCGTCGCTGCAAAAAACGTTTAAACAATACGTCTTATAATCTATTTTTTGAATTTATGGCAACGAATATAGAAGATGTTTTCCGTCTTAATGACGAACATGAAATTTATGAATTTTTCAAGGCTTATGCTATGAGTAATTCTGCTCTTGCAGAACTGCTGGTAAAGCGCTTCCTCCCTCAAAAAGAAGGAGAAGCTAAAAGTAAAACGATTGATATTGATAGGGAGATTGTGCAATGCTTCGACCATACAGATCGCCAGCATGGTTACAACAAATGGAAACCTAACTTGGATTGGCATGCCATTAGTAGCGATTTATATAGGTTGATAGAAAAAGGCAAATATATGCTTCGCAATGGATTGGTTCACGAAGCAATTGACCTCGCCTTGGGAATACTGCGTAACGTTGGCGAAAAATATGAGCTGGACGCTGTGTATGAAGACTATTACTTTGATGGCGATGATTTATGTACACAGGATGCTGTTGATTTTCTCAAAGAAGCTATGGCATCCGAAGGCGTTACACGACAAGAAAAGCTCGACATCGCAGAAGAATTGGAGAAAATCAGCAAACTCGAAGCCTACGAAAGTTATTGTCTGTGCGATCTCGACAACCTGATTGAGGATATCAAGCATAGCCTTCTTTCGGAAAATGATTATGTGGAATATCTGAAAGCGGAAATGGAGCAGGCTAAAGATTACGATAAAAGCATTTATGCCATTAAGTTGTTCGATTTTCACTTGGAACGCAATCATGAGGAAGAGGCTGAGAAGTGGGCGAAGGCGAATCTTGAACATGCAAGTATGATTAATAGATATGTAGAATGGCTGATTGATGGAGACAGACCGGATGATGCTCTCAAAACATTGAACAAGGGAATTAAAATCAATACAGAACGCCATGGTTGTATATCGAATTGGGAAAAGATAAAGCTGGAAATCTATGAATCCAAGCACGACACCACAAATATTATAGAGCAATGCCGCAAACTGTTTATAATGGAACGCGACAGCATTCCCTATTATCACAAGCTCAAAAAGCTCATTAGTTCTACAGAATGGAGTACATTTCTTGCTGAACTGCTGACGCACAAGGATTTCGGAACTGACGCTTGCAGCGACTTGTCGCAAATATATTACGAGGAAAAACTCTACACAGAGTTGTTTCAAACTCTTAATAAGGCCAACAGAGAGCTGCTTAGTGCATTGCAAAAGTATGCCAAATGTCTCACCAAGGAACAGCAGACCATCCTGATAGGCAAAGTTGAAAAGGTCTTGGTATCCTTTGCCGATCATGAGATGGGACGCAAAAATTATCACGAACTTGCAAACCGACTGGATATGCTCAAAAGATGTTGCGCTGTGGGCAAAGCTTCTTGTGAAAATTTAGTTTCACAATTCAGAATAAATTATCGGCGACCTGCTATGCTGGACGAACTGAAAGATATTTAAGCATAGCTCTATAGCCCAACTATTAGAATACGATATTTTTGCTGAAGAAAAATGCGTAAATACGCAATAATTTCAGTTAAATACGAAAACAAAAAGAGTAATTTTACACCAAAAATGAAACAATTAATTGCCTGTTGCGGATTAGATTGCGAAAGTTGCGATGCCCGCATAGCCACTGTCGAAAATGACAATGAGCTAAGAGAAAAAACCGCCCAAAAGTGGAGTATAATGAACAATGCACCTGAAATTACAGCAGCAACCATAAATTGTATGGGGTGTCGTACAGATGGAGTGAAATTTGCATATTGCAGCGATTATTGCGAAATCCGCAAATGCGTACATGAAAAAGGATTTAACACCTGCGGTGACTGTAAAGAATTGGATAATTGCCAGATAGTCGGTTCTGTTTTTCAGCATGCTCCCAGCGCAAAAGAGAATCTTCTATCTTTGACAATTAAATAACTTCTGCAAAAAACATCTTAGCAATATAGAACTCAAAAGGCCTATTTTCCGATGCGCTTGCCTTAACCACTATGATAGCCAAGTATTTAGCGTTTAATCGGTATCTCTCACACCTTTTCTGTCTATTTCGTCGTTCCATCAATGGTACTAAAAACGCGTCCAATGCCATCTGAACTTGAATCTAGCCACAAAGACATGAAAAGTTTCTTATATCTTTGTGGCTAAATGAGGAAGTTATTTCGGGAAGTCATGAAGTTGATTAATTGCGAATTACATAACTAATTACTCCTCAATTTCCGGAATTACTTCAAAAATTTTTTCAATTACGTTGCAGATTTTCGCATATGAACGTTTTAACGAACTATGCTCTAATTCTGGCAACTGAATCCTTTTTTCATCGTTATCTATATATTCGGAATCTTTAAATTCTTCAAGAAGTTCCTTTGCATATTTCTTTGTTTTAGTATTAATATAAAACTTCAATTTATGATACTGATCAAAACCAACACAGATCTCACAACCCTTTCTAACTTGATAAACCCAAACATCATTTCCGAGACAGTCATTATACTGCTTATACATTACTTCTTGATATTCATCATAAAAATTGAAACCGTATTTTTTGCACAACTCATAAGCCATCCTTGCCCTTTCTGTATCAAGGGCGATTTTTGCATACTGCTTTCTTGGGATTGCGAACATAATGTGACCTTCATACCAATATATTCTGAAGCATAGTTTTCTCTTTGCTTCTTCTGCAGAAATCCAGTCGTACATCTTAACATCTGTGCGCAAACGCTTAACTGCCATATTCATAGCAGCAATTCCATCGTTATTTGCGTTTTGCCATGCAACAGGTTCTTCCGCGTTATCAATATAGCCTTTCAGTGCGGCACTAATCGTCTTCTTTCCGCTGCGTGACAATACATCTACAAGCATAGATCGTACCTTGTCGTTTGAAGCTAGAATATTCTTAAGATATTTGTTATTCTCTGCATTTTCAGTCACATACAGTCCATTAATCTCACCCCATGAATTGAACTGACTTATTACTGCACGAATCAGAATATGATCCGTGCGATAGTCAGCGGCAATACCATCAGCATCAAACATTTCTTTTGCATTTTTGGCACTTGCTGTATATGCTTCTTTTGTCATTCCCTCTTTTTTATAGAAGAATGTTACCATTCCCCTGAAATAAGGATGCTTCTCAACATCTTGCCATATTCCTTCCCAAGCATCATCCTCACCGATTCTCTTTGCTTTCTCTATCTCTTCCAAGACTGCACGATTTTCTCTTTCTGCAGTATTCATATCGTGCCATGTTCCTAAAGCTGCATAAAAAGATTGCCCCTCCTTCATCCTGCTGGAAATGAAACGAATTATGGCTGAAAACTTTCTAATAAGAGAAGAAACAGGTGTCAAACTGTCGATGTTGGTGTTCTCAATTACATTCCATACTACGCGCATCCACTGATTGTAGGCCTGTATATTAAAATTGGGCATATATTCAACAAACTCGATGACTGCTGCCAACGCTATCAATTTAATATGACTCATTTTGGTTGACATATTACGATAGAAGTCATCGCCATTCGCCTCTGTATCTTTTTCCCACACAGGCAACATACTTCGATAAATAATCTGGTCAGCAGAAGTATAGTCGTATTCATACAGTATATCAAGCACCCTGTCAAGAGCTATAATATACTCAGGATGCTCCTTCAACAGCTGAGCAAATGTTTTGAATCCGAAATATTCATTTGTGCCTATCTGCTCTTCAGCATTGGTGTACAGTAACTTAATTATTTTATCGGCACGCATATCACGGTCAGACACAGAATCCTTAGAATCTACAATATACTTGCAGGCAAAGAATCGAGAAAAGAAACTCATATATGCATCGTCAAAGTCTTCTGCACCATTCTTCCAAAATATATCTACCCATTTTGCATCCAGCTTTATAGAGAAATTCTGGTTAAAAGTTATTCTCTCGTCAGAGCCTTTCTTGTAGAGAGGCACCATATTCTGGTAAGCAGGATCTTTAGAATTTGAAACAAAATTCGTTAGGTCAGCCTTAAAATTCTCGAATGGACTCAACTGTAGTCCACGAGCATTCATCTTGATATACAGTTCCTCTGAAAGATTAAACAACCCAAGGGATTTTACATAAAATTGTAGATTTTGAAGTTTTCCGTGTAACTCATGATTCCCATATGTAGCATAGCGTGTATGTATGGCATCGAGCATCGTAAGCATAGCGATTATGGTACTGTCGCGGTCAAATGACTTGAAATACCATTTTGCATTTCTTATAACCTCTTTTGGAGTCTTATCACCAAAATCCACATAGTAGTTTGCAAGTTCTTGGCAAAACACGGTTGATGTTGTGCGTGTCTCGTAAACAAACTTGCTTAGACAGTCTCTTATAATCTTATCAGTTTCTGGCAAATCAGACAGCTCCGCATTTGCTAAATACCAATGAAGCAGGAAAAGAGTTGTTAGGCGTTGTTGTCCATCGAGTAGTTCCATTCTATACTCATCGTTGTTAGGCTTTATGATGCCATACACAAAGTTCAAGTCGAATATCCCGTCTCCCTGTATACACTCAAAGAGTTCATCCAGAAATGTATTCCTCACATACGTGCATATACCATCCTCACGTCCCTGTGCGTAAGGGCGCTGGATCTGTGGTATGACAATACTCGAAACAACTACCTGAGTATTCTTGTCAAAATCAACCTTCTTTGAGAAAAGGTCAGTAAATGAATATCTATAATCCATGGTTGTATCTGCTATTTTGGAAGGTATTCCTTCAACATCTTTACTATATATTTCTGGTATTTCACCATATCTTCCTGTGTCCATCTTGAACGGTTTGTACCCTTTTCATCATAGAATTTTGAGAAGATATATTGAGTGGCAGTCGGTACAAACACACCACTTAAAATTCTACTGATGATTATACGGCGTTTGGTACAAAACAGACTATTGCCATACGACCTATTTGTCTCGGCATCAAGGAGTGTAAGGTTACCGATGCCATTCTTGGTATCCTCATCAACCTCTCCCTCTCCAGCCTTGTTTTTTAGCATATTGATGGCCTCGTCGTAATTTTTCTCCTCAACCATTTGTTGAATGAAAGCCGATTCCTCATCAGATAGCTCATCTTGCATGTCCTTTACGGCTATTCCAATCCATTCTGCTTTCAGTTCGTCTTTTTTGAGAGCATTTGTGTGGAAAGAGTCTATGTGCTCAATATCCCAGTCCTGAGCATTCAATACATCAAATGGAAATTTATAAACATCTGAATCTGACTCCAACCTGCCATTCTGAACATTAAGAAGCTGGATGTTTAGAGTTAACAACAACCGATATATATTTTTTCTGTCTTTATATTGAGTAACAACATTACCAGCATCATCAATCTTTACCCCTCTTAGGAATAGTTTTATGCGTTCTTTCAGGTACTTAACAAAATCGTCCTGTGTAGAATCCTCCGACATCATTTCGTAGTACATAATGAGCCGGCTAATATCTTCACCACACTGGCTTAGTAGACCAATATAATTATAGATCGATGGAGTACTAAACCAGTCATCAAGCGTGCGGAACATAGTCATTACTTCTTTCCAGGCATCTGCCACAACTTCTTGGAGCTCTTCACCTTGTTTCCCTTCAAATTTATCATAATAATATCTGAAAATCACACTCTTTCTCGTATCCATGATGTCCTTGTCTGCATCCTTCAGAAGCTCGTTCCATTCATTTTCGTTCACACCTTCAAGCTGATGCTTCTTATATATGAGCGAAAATATAAGGTCAATCCTGTTGGGCATATCAGTGCCTTTCTTTTGGAGAAAATACCAGAAATTGTTAGAATGAAGAGTATTCTCGACGAATTCCCATTCTATAGCTAAAGTAGATTGCTTAATAAACTTGGAACTTTTCTCAAAGTTCTTGTTTAGTAAGAAAAGCCCCTTTACCAGCTCTGCATCCGTCAAACGAATCTTTCCTGTGTTAATCTTTTGAAACTCCCTAATGCTACTACCAGAACTCTCTTCTGCCAATTCATACCATAGAACTTGAACTGAGCCACTTTTAGTGTCTCTCATCCCGTTCAATAATTCAAAAAGTGCTGTACGAACCTTTTCAAGACTTCTACCTAGTTTGTATCTATGACTAATCTCCTTACCTTCCGTTTTTATCCAACTATCTATGTACTTGAAGGCATTTGCCATATGATAGAAGTCGATGTTATCTTTGTGGTCATTTTCTTCGGAAAGCATAGATAGGTTCAATCCTTCAAGAAATGATGCAGAGTCTTCACGCGTAGCATAGAAGATGTGATAAAGTTCCTTACCATCTTCTTCCTCTTTCAGTGTCTCTGCATCCCATCCTTTCTTGTCAACCAAATACTTATATAATAGAAATATTGAAGTCAAACGCTGCTGACCATCAATAATCTCCCAAACACCTTTGTCCTGAAGTTCCTGCATCGGATAGTCTGGAAATAAGCTTTTCAATTTATTCTCATCAGTGATTGGTCTGACAATAATAGGTTGAAGACAATAAAAATCATCATCTTCCTTATTGTCATTAGCGAAACACAACAAGTCCCTCAATAAATCTCCAACTTGTTTTTCTGTCCATCGATACCCTCTTTGATAAGCAGGTATATAGAAATACCTGCCATCAAGAAGTTCACCTATAGCATATTGTTTAATAGAGTTATTCATATATATTATTTCTTTCTCTGTCATACTGTTTCATCAATAGCCACCTCCATGCGAATTTGATTATTTTGTGTAAAAGTACTTTATTATTAAGAAATAGAAGAAGAACAAAAGCAAGATCTTTGCAACTCCCCTGAATTTTAACGTTATTTTTCTATTGTGAGAAAAAGTAATACTAAACTCCAAAACAAGACTCCTACTTCAATTACATTATTTCTCTTTTATGTGGTAGCAATAATCTCTTTGAGAGAGTATCAGTCTGAAGACGGTTTCCTACATCTGTTAGTTCTCCGTTTTTTATAGGCTGACGCATTATAGAAGGATTTCTCAATATCTGAACGCCGAATGGTTGTTTTGGCAGAGTATTGTCGTGCTTTAATATCTCCTAATGACATATATCGATAAACAGTCGCTCGGTTTATTCATTTTTTCTAAACTCTATTTGTCTTAAATACTCGTTTCTACGTTCCTGCTTCTTCTCTACCTTTTAAGCCATTGAAGTGCATCGTTTTGAGCAGAAACGAGCATTAAAACTGCGGCCAATAAATGTTTTTTCACACCATTTGCAGCTCTTTTTATTTTCCACAATTCGTTGAGTTTTATTGTTAATAATATTCAATTCTGTATGGCCAATTATTACATTTTCTTACCAATTCTCATTTGTTCCACCAATAACATTTTGTTATTGTCTCAACTGTATCGTTGAATGATATTTTGAACTGTAATTCAGAGACTCAGAAAATCCTTGATGGTACAATAGCGGTACAAAAAATGTAGCTAAAAAAACTTCTATCAGTTACTAATGGTAGAAACAAAAAAAAACATAAAGTATTATTTGTGAAGACTTTACGCTATCAATAGTATTTATTGATAATCGTTTGTAATCAGTATTTATTTCCCGATACAGAAGTTTTTAAATATATTTCCAAGCACATCATCATCTGTCACTTCGCCGACGATATCGGCAAGGTGATGCAGACATTCGCGGAGATCTTCGCTGATAAGATCGCCTGAAAGATCTTGCTCTAAACCCTGTTGCACGCGTTCGATGGCCCCGAGGGCACGAGTGAGGGCTTCGTAATGGCGGGCATTGGTGACGATGATGTCGCCCTGCGAGATTGTAGGAACAGCAGCGGCTTTAAGAAGGCGTTGCTGCAAGTCGGAAATGTTTTGCTGCTGCTTGGCGGAGAGGAAAAGATACGGTTTACCTTGTGCATCGGCCCATTGAGAAAGGCGGGTACGGGTTGCCTTATCGATGAGGTCGCACTTATTAAAGAGAAGGAGGAGTTCTTTACCTTCGCTATGAGCAAGGATGTCGTTGGCTGCACCGAGGGTGATGCCTTGAGTGGCATCGATCATCCAAAGTACGATATGTGCGGCATCTAGTTTCTGAAAGGTACGTTCGATGCCGAGGGTTTCGATGGCATCGGTGGTTTCGCGGATGCCGGCGGTATCGATGAATCGGAAGGTGAGGCCGCCAAGGTTGACGGTGTCTTCGATGACGTCGCGGGTGGTGCCGTGAATGTCGCTGACGATGGCACGGTCTTCACCGACAAGGGCGTTGAGAAGGGTGGATTTACCTGCATTGGTTTCGCCGATAATGGCTACGGGGATGCCGTTCTTCAATACGTTACCGAGGTTGAAGGAGGAGGCTAAAGAGGATATCTTCTGGGCGATATGATCGGCTAGTTGTTGCAGTTTGGTGCGGTCGGCAAATTCAACATCTTCTTCACTGAAGTCGAGTTCGAGTTCGAGCAAGGAAGTGATTTCGAGCAGGCGATCGCGCAATACGTGGAGTTCTTTGCTAAAGTTACCGCGCATCTGACTCATGGCGAGACGATGGGTGGCGGAGGAGGTGGAGGCGATAAGGTCGGCTACGGCTTCGGCTTGTGAAAGGTCCATCTTGCCATTGAGAAAGGCACGTTGAGTGAATTCTCCAGGAGTAGCCATCTGTGCTCCAACATGTAACAATTGGTGAAATACTTGCTGAAGAATGTAGGAGGAGCCGTGACAGGAAATTTCGACGGCTTCTTCGCCGGTATACGAATGGGGAGCACGGAAGAGGGATACTAATACTTCATCGAGAATTTCGCCTTGATAACTGATAGTACCAAAGGTTTGGCTACCGGCTTTACGTTGGCTGAGGGGAAGACCGGAGCTTGGGGTAAACAGCTGGTCGACAAGTTCGATAGAACGAGGACCGGAAAGACGGATAATGCCGATTGCGCCACCGGGCGCAGTGGCTATGGCACAGATAGTTGTAGTAAGATTCATTGCGTTCTTTTTTTCTTATCTGGACTAAAAAAGGCGATAATTAGAGGAGTTCTATACTTTCTATGAGTTTTAAAAAAACATAAATAGGTACATCGGTCCAAGTTTTAAGCTCTTATATGTTGCCAGTGTAACCGAAAACTCTTAAATTTACCCCGACTAATTTTTTTAAAGACAAGAGTAGAATGAGAGATACGGTTCAAATTTGTTGCAAAAATAATCAAAAAAAACAATATTTTCCTATCGGAAGTACGATTTTTGAAATTTATAAAGGATTTGATTTGCAAATGCCCTACCCTGTGGTGAATGCGAGGGTGAACAATCAAAGTGAAGGTTTACACTATCGCGTATATAATAATAAAGATGTTGAATTTTTAGATATTAGTTCTTCTTCGGGAATTCGTGTGTACACGCGTTCGTTGTGCTTCGTGCTTTGTAAAGCGGTGCACGACTTGTTTCCCCATGGGCGGATGGTGCTGGAGCATCCTGTTTCGAACGGATATTTCTGTAACCTGGTTCTTGAAACGCCGGTACGCTTAGACGATATCAGTGCGCTGAAAAAACGCATGCAGGAGATTATTAAAGCTGATACTCCAATTCGACGGGTGCAATGCCATACGGAAGAGGCGATTGAGATTTTCCGAAAGCAGGATATGGAGGATAAGGCACTACTGCTTGAAACAACGGGTAGTTTATACACTACATACCATTTATTGGACGGCTATGCGGATTATTTCTACGGTCCATTATTACCTTCATGCGGAGGATTGCAACTGTTCGATTTGGTGAAATACTATGACGGATTATTGCTTCGTGTACCTAGTACGAGAAATCCGAATCAGTTGGGTGAGATCATTAAGCAAGAAAAAATGCTCGAGATTTTTCAAGAGTTCCTTTCGTGGCAGAAGATAATGGGTCTTAACACGGTAGGGGTTTTAAATGTGGCTTGTCAAAAAGGACATGCCGCTCAACTGATTCAACTAGCTGAAGCCTTACAGGAAAAGAGAATCGTGAAGATTGCGGATCAAATTTACGAACGTACAATGGGGAAAGACCCAATCCGAATGGTACTAATTTCGGGACCTTCATCTTCGGGAAAAACCACCTTCTCAAAACGTTTGAGTATTCAGTTGATGGCGAATGGTTTGAAACCTTATCCTATCTCGCTAGACAATTACTTCATGGAAAGGGAACAAACGCCAAGAGATGGGAAGGGCGACTACGATTATGAATCGCTTCATGCACTCGACTTGGAACTGTTCAACACTCACTTAAAGGCGCTGTTTCGCGGAGAGGAGATAAGTTTGCCTACGTACAACTTTATCACGGGCAAAAAGGAATATCTAGGAGAAACACTCAAACTCGATGAAAAGATGGTGCTTATATTGGAAGGAATTCACGGATTGAACCCTGAGTTAACCAAGGATATCGACGATCGACTGAAATTCAGCTGTTATGTATCGGCACTTACTACAATGAGTTTGGATGAACACAACTGGATTCCGACAACGGATACACGACTACTCCGCCGCATCATACGCGACTTTAACTATCGTGGCTGCTCGGCTGTGGATACTATTTCACGTTGGGCGGGGGTACGTGCCGGAGAAGATAAATGGATTTTCCCTTATCAGGAAAATGCGGATGCGATGTTTAACTCGGCTTTGTTGTTCGAATTTGCAGTATTGCGACGCTTTGCAGAACCTATTTTGATGAGTGTCCCTGAGAATACGTGGCAGTATTCGGAAGCTTCGCGATTATTAAATTTTTTACATTATTTCAAGCCGATTCAAGAGGGTGAAATTCCTCCTACTTCGCTGATGCGCGAGTTCTTGGGAGGTAGCAGCTTTAAATACTAAGAATAAGGACTTTAAAAGTGGATTAAATTTCGATAAATTTTTTGCCGGAAACTTGGCGAAACAAAAGAATATTCGTACCTTTGCGGCAAGATATAAATAGGTATATGAGCGGGAAAGGATACAGGAAACTTTATAACTGCCTAATGTTCTATTATTAATACGACAGGAGCTTTACTTGAGCACGCTTAAGTAAGGCTCTTGTATGCGTTTTTTTAATAATAACAATCTATTTAAAACATAGTAAAATGGCAACTATCGCAGAACGCGCTCCAAAAAGCGCTGCTAACTACAACCTCCCAAAAGAGGAGAATAACTACGGCATGAATGACCGTATTAAACATTTACGTCAAATTTCGTATGAGGCTGCGCCTTCACTCACTATTGAGCGCGCACTCATTGAAACGGAATTCTATAAAGAGAACTACGGCAAGTTCCCTATCCCTATTTTACGTGCTAAGAATTTCTATGAGATTTGCAAACGCAAAACTATCTACATTGGTGAAGGTGAGCTGATCGTAGGAGAACGTGGCCCAAAGCCCAAAGCGGTACCTACTTTCCCTGAACTTACTTGCCATAGTGTGGAGGATCTACACGTATTGAATACTCGTGAGCTACAACGTTACACAATTTCGCAGGAAGATATCGACACGTACAAACGTGAGGTAATTCCTTACTGGAATGGTCGTACACAGAGAGAACGTATCTTCTCACACGTACCTGCTGAATGGCAGGCTGCTTATGAAGCCGGACTCTTCACTGAGTTTATGGAACAACGTGCTCCCGGACATACCGCAATGGATGGAAAGGTGTATAAATATGGAATGCTCGATTTGAAGGCCCGAATCCAAGCACATCTAGACAGCTTAGACTTTATGAATGACCCTGAAGCTACCGACAAACAGGAGGAACTGATGGGTATGTCGATTTCATGCGATGCTGCAATTCTCTTTGCAGAACGCCACGCTGAACTTGCTGAGGAGATGGCTAAAACTGAAAAAAACCCAAAACGTGCTGCCGAGCTGCTCGATATTGCTGAAGTATGTCGTTGGGTACCGGCACATGCTCCACGTACTTTCCGCGAGGCGATTCAGATGTACTGGTTTGTACACTTGGGCACTATTACGGAGTTGAACGGTTGGGATGCTATGAACCCCGGGCACTTCGATCAGCACTTGGCTCCTTTCTATGAAAAAGGACTTGCAGACGGTACGCTTACACGCGACGATGCTAAAGAGCTTCTTTCTTGCTTCTGGATTAAAGTAAACAACCATACAGCACCTCCTAAAGTAGGTATCACGGCTAAAGAGAGTGGAACTTACAACGACTTCACAAACTTAAACATCGGTGGTATTAAAGCTGATGGCAGTGATGGAGTAAGTGAGGTTTCATATATCATGCTCGAAATTATCGAGGAACTACACATTCTACAGCCGGGTAGCGGAATTCATATTTCTGCGAAAACTCCGGAACACTTTTTACGTGAAGGATGTAAGGTGATTCGTCAAGGACACGGCTATCCCTCGGTTTTCAACCCGGATGTGTACGTACAGGAACTGATGCGTCAGGGAAAGAGCTTGCAAGATGCTCGTGAAGGCGGATGCAGTGGTTGTATCGAGGTAGGTGCTTTCGGTAAGGAGGCTTATCTATTGACCGGATATTTGAATGTACCTAAAGTGTTTGAGGTGACTGTAAACAACGGTATTGACCCATTAACAGGCAAAAGAGTAGGACCAGCTACGGGCGACCCTCGCACGTTTACAAAATACGAACAACTCTATGCGGCTTTCCTTGAACAACTTAACTTTGTAATCGATCAGAAGGTACGCGTAAGTAACTATATCGACCGCATGTTTGCTAAATATGCACCGGCTACTTTCCTTTCATTGTTTGTTGACGATTGTATCGCAAAAGGACGCGATTATTACAACTGCGGTCCACGTTACAACACAACGTATATTCAATGTACGGGATTAGGCACGACGACGGACTCATTGATCACACTGAAAAAGCATGTGTTCGAGGATCATAAGTTCTCTATGGATGAAATACTCTCTGCGGTGGCTAACAACTTTGAGGGACAGGAAAAGATGCGTCAGTTTATTCTGAACCGCACTCCGTTCTTCGGAAACGACGATGCCTATGCGGATGAAATTGCGGTAACTGTTTACAATGATTTGTACAACTCTATCGAAGGACGCCCTAACACAAAGGGAGAATGTTTCCACTTGAATATGCTTTCAACTACTTGCCATGTATATTTTGGTAAGATGACCGGAGCTACTCCGAACGGACGCATGGCACACCTCAGCATCAGCGATGGTACTTCACCTTCACATGGTGCAGATACACACGGACCTTCGGCAGTAATTAAGTCGCTAGGTAAACTTGACCAAATTAAGAGCGGCGGCACATTGCTGAATTTACGTTTCTTGCCTTCACTATTACGCCGTGACGAGGATATTGCAAAACTGTCTCACTTGATTCGTTCATACTTTGCACAAGGTGGACACCATGTACAATTTAACATCGTAGATACTGCAACGCTATTAGCTGCTCAGGAACGCCCTGAAGATTACAAGGATCTCTTGGTGCGTATGGCCGGATACAGCGACTATTTCAACGACATGAATGCTGATTTACAAGGTGAGATTATTTCAAGAACTGAAAATGAAGCGTTCTAATCCGATCAAATCGTAAAATGGCATTACTGTTCGATATCAAGCGCTACGCTATCAACGACGGTCCAGGCATCCGTATCACATTATTTGTGAAGGGATGCCCGCTGTCGTGTGTATGGTGTCATAACCCGGAAGGGGTTAAACTTGGCAAGCAAAAATTATATACGAAAAGCAAGTGCATCGGTTGTAGTAGTTGTGTAGAAGCATGTCCGCAAAATGCATTGAGACTTACTAAAGACGGAATTGTGAGCGACGACAGTCGCTGCGTTCTTTGTGGGAAATGTGTAGAGGCATGCCCCACTCTGGCTTTAGAAATGTCGGGGACGGAATATTCGTACGACGAGTTGATGACCGAGATCTTGAAAGAGACTATGGTGATGGATCGTTCCAAAGGAGGGGTTACCTTCTGTGGAGGCGAGCCGTTGATCTACCCTGAATGGCTATTGGAGATGCTTCGCCGTTGCGGAGAGAAGGATATTCACCGTTGTGTGGATACAACGCTTTTTGCGAAATCGGAGATCGTTAAAGAGGTAGCTGAAAATTGTGAGTTGTTTCTGGTCGATTTGAAGCACATGGATTCTGAAAAGCATCGTGCCTTTTGTGGCGTACGTAATGAACTTATCTTGAAGAATCTGAGAATGATTGCAGAGATGGGATGTGCTTTCTGGATTCGTATTCCACTCATCGATGGGGTGAATGCTGACGAGGAGAACTTGATTGCATCGGCCGACTTTTTGGCTTCTCTGCCTTGGCAGGGAGAACGGAGAGTTGGACTTTTGCCCTATCACGATGTGGCACGCGGCAAACACGAGAAGCTTCGCACTACTTATAACCCTAACGGACTGGAAATGAATCCTCCTACGGAGGAACAGAAAGAACGGGCTTTACAGATTTTTAAAGACAAAGGCTTTTTAGCAACTATTGGTGGATAAAAGAATTTAATCTTTTAAAACATGCAAATACAGGTACAATCGCAACAGCAGATACAGACGTTATCGCCTCAACAGATTCTGTTGGTTAAACTTCTTGAGCTCCCGGAAGTGGAGTTCGAGGAGCGCGTGCGTGCTGAATTGCAAGATAATCCGGCATTGGAAGCCACTACTCCGGAAGCGGAAGAGGCTCATGAGGAATCGACTGCTGAAAGTGATGCATTAGCTGATTATCGTACGGAAGATGATATTCCCGACTATTATCAACCTCGTGCTACAAATGGATCTTGCACCCAGCATGCGGAAGAGATTCCTTTCTCGGAGGCAACTTCGTTTTACGAGAAGCTTAAAGAGCAATTGGGGGAACAGAAACTGACGGAACGAGAAAAAGAATTAGCTGAATACTTAATTGGCTCGCTTGATGACGATGGCTTATTACGCAAATCAATCGAGGATTTATCGAATGAGCTGGCTATATATATGGATATCGAAGCCTCGCCGAAAGAACTAAAAGCGATACTATTGGTACTTCAACGATTGGAGCCTACCGGTATTGCAGCACAATCGTTACAAGAATGTTTGCTACTTCAAATTAAAGCGCGACCAACTTCGCTATTAACTGCGGATGAAACACGACTTAAAGAGGCGGAACTCAAAGCACTGACACGGTATTACGAATTGTTCACACGAAAACATTGGGACCGATTACAACACAGTTTGCAACTCAACGATGAGGACTTTCGCCAAGTAATTAGCGACTTAACTCACTTAAATCCTCGTCCGGGAAATGCGTTGGGTGAAGTACTAGGAAAGTCATCACAATTAGTAGTGCCGGATTTCCTTTTGGAATTCGATGAAGAGGGAGAGTTGATACTTTCCCTCAACGATTATAACATACCTATGCTTTTCCTCAATAACGACTTTCGCTTGCTACTCAAAGAACATGAAGAAAAACCAACCTTATCGGCTTCGGAAAAAGCTGCTTTCTCATTTACGAAACAGAAGATAGATGCAGCACAAGGTTTCATTGAAGCGATTAAGCAACGACAACAGACTTTACTACGCACCATGAAGGCGATCATCTATTTACAGCGTCCCTTCTTCGAAGAGGGAGAAGAAGCGTTGCTAAAACCGATGATCCTGAAGGATGTGGCTGAAATTACGGAACTCGATATTAGTACGATTTCACGAGTGAGTAATAGCAAATGGATACAAACGCCTTTCGGCATTTATCCGCTACGCTTCTTTTTCGGTGATGGCTTTACAATGCAGAGTGGTGAAGAAATTTCATCACGCGAGATTCGACGAATTCTTTCGGAGGTTATTGCGGCAGAGGATAAACTAAAACCGCTTACTGATGATAAACTTTGCGAGATCCTAACAGCAAAAGGATATCCGATTGCACGACGCACGGTGGCAAAATATCGGATGCAGCTAGGATTACCGGTGGCACGAATGCGCCGAAATTAATTACTTTTCTGATTACTTTTAAAAAGATTTCGTATGAAAACTATGCTTGATCGACGCCTCTATACGGGCATGAAAGTGCTTTCGGCACTATTCAATCCCTTCATGGCGCCTTTCTTGTCGTTCATGGTGCTATTTTTCTTCACTTATCTGAATTTATTGCTGCCTTGGAACTACCAACTTCTTGTACTGTGCGTTGTTTTGACTTTCACAGTTTTAATTCCTTCCTTTTGTATTTTCGTACTACGAAAAGCCAATGGCTGGGGAATCGGAGCGTTCCACATTCGTGAACGACGTTACACTCCATACCTTATTTACATCATTAACTATGTGGCTTGCTTACTGTTGATGAATGAATTGCTGCTACCACGCTATATGAATGGCATCATCTTAGGTTCTTTACTTTCAATGTTTTTTAGTATCTTAGCTAATTTCGAATGGAAAATTTCGGAACACATGATGGCAATGGGAGGAGTAGTAGGTGGATTAATCATCTTTAGTGCGTTATTTAACTACAATCCATTGGGCTGGCTTTCGTTCTTTTTACTTCTAGCAGGTGCATTGGGGTCTTCACGCATCATCCTGAAGCATCATACTATCACTGAAGTCTTTATGGGATTCGGAATCGGCTTCATTTGTATCTTCTTGGGTATAGGCCTCTTCTTTTACGACTTATTTTAATTTTAACTCAATATGACTCCTATTGTAAGCATCATCATGGGTAGCACTTCCGACTTAAAAGTCATGGAAAAGGCTGCCACTCTCCTCGACGAGATGGAGATCCCCTTCGAAATAAATGCACTTTCTGCACATCGCACTCCTGCTGCGGTGGAAGAATTTGCACAACAAGCTGAAGCACGCGGCATCCGCGTAATTATTGCAGCAGCAGGTATGGCAGCAGCTCTTCCGGGAGTTATTGCAGCAAATACAACACTTCCGGTTATCGGGGTGCCTATCAATGCTACACTCGATGGAATGGATGCTCTTTTGGCTATCGTACAAATGCCTCCGGGTATCCCTGTAGCTACTGTTGCCATTAATGGGGCTTTAAATTCGGCTATCCTTGCTGTGCAAATGTTGGCACTCAGCAATCCGGCTATAGCAACCAAACTGGCTAACTATAAAGAGGGACTAAAACGCAAAATTGAAAAGGCGAATGTAGACCTCTCGGAAATAAAATACAAGTTTAAAACGAACTAAAACGGAGAAGCCCTCTTTCGGGCTTTTTCTATTCTATTATAAGTATGGATCTTTTCAACTATTCGCGCCGCTCTACTCACGAGGTACATGTCGGTGCTACCACTATGGGTGGGGATTATCCTATTCGATTGCAATCGATGACTAATGTTTCTACCTTGGATACCGAAGCTTGCGTAGCTCAAACTCTTCGCATCGTAGCAGCGGGGGGGGAATATGTCCGCTTCACTACGCAAGGAGTTCGTGAGGCAGAGAACATGAAACTCATCAACCAAAAACTACGCCAGCAAGAATGTTGGGTACCTCTTGTGGCTGATGTACATTTCAACCCTAAAGTGGCAGATGTTGCAGCAGAATATGTGGAGAAAGTACGCATTAATCCCGGCAATTATGTCGATACGGCACGTACGTTTAAAACTCTTGAATATACCAAAGAGGAATATGCGCAGGAGCTTGAAAAGATCCGCTTACGTTTTGTTCCTTTCTTACAAATTTGCAAGAAAAATCATACAGCTATTCGCATTGGGGTGAACCATGGTTCACTTTCCGACCGAATCATGTCACGTTATGGCGACACTCCTGAGGGAATGGTGGAATCGTGTATGGAGTTTCTACGCATTTGTGTGGCAGAAGAGTTTACAGATGTGGTAATCTCTATTAAAGCTTCAAATACAGTAGTCATGGTACGTACGGTACGCTTACTAGCGACTGTAATGGAAAAAGAGAGCATGGATTTTCCTCTTCACTTAGGAGTAACTGAAGCCGGAGACGGAGAAGACGGTCGTATTAAATCGGCTCTCGGCATTGGTGCATTATTAAGTGACGGACTGGGTGACACGATCCGCGTATCACTGAGCGAAGCTCCCGAAAAGGAAATTCCTGTGGCACGTAAGCTACGCGACTATATCTTAACTCGCCAAAATCATCCTTATATTCCCGGAGTAGAAGCTAATATATTCAACTACCTCCACCCTACTCGCCGAATCACAAAGGCAGTACGCAACATCGGAGGGGATCATCTTCCCGTGGTTTTCGCATTACGATTGGATGGGAATCTTTCTGATTTGAAAGCGAACTTCCATCCTGATTATCTCTATACAGGAAGTGCTCTACCTCAAAATCGCCCTAGTGGAATAGAATATGTAGTTGACGCCAATTCATGGACTGGAGAAGAAGGTACTTGGCCTGCATTTAGCTATTCGATGTTACAAGCGATGAATCTGTGCAAAGCGGAATTGAAATTCTTATTCTTGCCTTACATGGCACTAAACGAGGAGGTATTGGCCTGCTTGAAATCGCATCCCGAAACAGTAATCCTCTCGCAAAGCAATCATCCGAACCGACTTGGAGAACACCGGGCCTTGGTACACGAGTTGATGGTAAATGAGTTATCCAATCCGGTAATCTTCTTTCAGCATTACAATGAAAGCGACACAGAAGATTTCCAGATTAAAGCAGCATGCGACATGGGAGCATTGTTATTCGACGGATTGACGGATGGAATTTCCCTCTTCAACCAAACGCTTGCAATTCCGGCCTCAGTGGTCGATGCTACTGCATTCGCTATTTTACAGGCAGGACGTTTACGCACCTCAAAAACAGAATATATTTCTTGCCCGGGCTGTGGTCGAACACTCTATGCACTTGAGGAGACTATTGCACGGATTAAAGCGGCAACCTCACATCTCAAAGGACTAAAGATCGGCATCATGGGCTGCATAGTCAATGGACCTGGGGAAATGGCGGATGCAGACTATGGCTATGTAGGAGCTGCACGCGGAAAGATCAGCCTTTATAAGCGCAAAGAATGCATCGAGAAAAATATTCCTGAAGCGGAAGCGGTTGAAAAGCTAATCGCTCTCATCCGTGCTAATGGCGACTGGATAGAAAACCATTAACCAATCCGTACTGCCTTTTTACCTTTTATTATAACAAGCAGCATCTGCCTCCAAGTGAGGTAGGGCTTTCGTGTTTGCGGATCGATAAGGGGCATCTGCGAACAGAAAAAGGGAAAATGCCTAGTTACAAACCAAATAAAAGGTATCGAAATCAGCATCACAAAAAGTACACCCGCCCAAGGATCTTGCAATTTGAAGAAGTCCTGCAACATCTGATAAATCACAAGATGGAAACATAAAGTTACGATACTATAACGCCCCCAATAAGAGAGCAAGGTTTCGTAACGTATCAACTTACAAATAAAGAAGACCGCTCCCGAACCGGAAACAGCAGAGAGCAAAAACACCGGATAAGGAGTCAAAATACGATTTAAGCGAAGATCAAGCAACGCATCCGAATAAATGCAAGCCATAAAGGCAAATACGATGGTACAAGCTATTGCTGCAAGCGGATCAACCCACTCCTTTTTAGAACGCTCCATCAAACCCATCTTTCGGAAAAGCGAACCTAAATAATAAAACACAACAGCTGTCATCGATGTGTCGAGATAATAAGGAAGAGAGATGCCCCACTGGAAAAGCATATATCCGAAAAAAGAGATACCCATTACTACTATAGCCTTTATTCGCTCAGAAGGTATTTTGGAGATGAAATAAAAGAGAATGCCCACCTCAAAAAGTCCAAGTAGAAACCAAATCGCTACATTAGTCCTTATTATTTGATCAAAGTTTTTCGGCCAATGCCCATAGTTACAATAAATATAGCCCGTAGCTATTAGAACCATCATAAAGAACGGTACTAAAAGACTGTTGAACTTCTTGAGCAAAAAAGTTGGAAAAGAGTTATAGGTCGAAAAGAATATACCCGAAAGCATGAAATACATGGGCATGCGAAAGGTAGTAAGCCAAGGTGGATTCAGAGCACACTGACCTACTAAATGTTGAATTACGACTAAAATAATACAAGTTCCTTTCATAAGGTCGATAAACTCATATCGTTTCTTCTTAGGAGATTTCTTCTCGTTCATTTATTGTTTATTTTGAATCAGATTTTCGGTATTCGGAAGTTCTTTAGCATTCGGTTTGAGTACCACACCAATATTCTTTTTTCCATCAATCTTAATTATAAATGGTTTTTCGACACGCACATGTCGAATATATTTTGTTTCCATAACAGCAGGCAACTTATCGAGATAAGCTTGATCGTATACCCCATCACCTAAAAAAGAATTGATGGTAAAATAGCCCACTCCAAACGAAGTCAAATTTTGAAAAAAATGCGTTCCTTGCGAAGGGTCCACACGATAGTTTGTTAAACCAACCTCTACAATTAGCTGCGCAGCAGAGATCTGAGGCCATTTTACCGGTACTCCCAGCCAATGATCGTTACTGCCCCAACGTCCCGGTCCCACTAAAACATAGTTTCGTCCCTCTTCGAGAAACTTACGATTAAGTTGTTCAATTTCATCAGCCACAGAGTAATTGGCAGAGGCCGTATAGTTATCGCCCGTTTTCACATAAATAAGGTCGGTGACAGTATTAATTACTCCGTGCCCCAAAGCGCTATTCGAGCGTAATACGGTATCCTCATCCGAAATGGATAAAAGATCTTCATTGAGTGTTAAGTTATTATTCACAATGGGGCGAATCTGTAACAAATAGAATGTACCCATACATCCATCTTCACCGAGATGAGCTGCATCATTGAGCGTCACAGCAAATTCAATCTCCACAGGGCGCCGCATACCGTTTTCACCGTGTCGCATAACTTGCTGAAGTATACGGGAAAGTGGAAAGACTTCATCGTGCAAAATATTGGTAAAAGTAATTAGCTTTCGTCCTCCCGGATAAAGTCCATCATAGATACACTGATCTTCCGGATTAAAGGTAGAAGCAATGAATTGCAAAGCTCCATCTTTTTCGGCTTCTTTTACAGACAATTTAAGTAAATTAAAACCATCGTCTATCGAAAACTCTTTCTCTGTTCCTCCCAAGTCGAGCGCATAAAAGCGAGTTTGCGTTTCACTTAAACAGAGTTCCATTTCACTGGTTTGAAGCACCTGATTAGGGTGTGAAGGGCAGAAACGTAATGTTAAACCGCCATCAACGATATACTTACCCAGCCCTAAAGCCAGACTTACAGTGCCCTCTTCGGGCTTTTCTTCCCCAATAGGGTAATAATTTAGCGAACGCGCTACTCCTGAAAAAGAGGGGTAGTAACGATCGTCATATTGATTTCCTACCACCTGCTGAAGCACAACAGCCATTTTTTCTTGATCGATTACATTCTGAGTAGCGACCATATATGCTTTACTGTCACGATAGTATACCGAGGCATATACTCCTTTAATAGCATCCATAAGATGATGAAGCATCTTTTCGCGATCGGCCATGATAGGGATCATATAGGTCGAATATACACCTGCAAATGGCTGATAATGAGAATCCTCTAACAGACTGGAAGAGCGAATGGCAATGGGCGACTGCATCACTTCGAAAAGAGAAAGGAAGTCTTCCTCAAAACGTTTGGGGAATTCGGCTTGCAGAAAATGCTGAAGGATCACTTCATCCGAAGCATCGCTTAAAGCAATAGGATAAAGGTTGTTCACCTCCATAAACTCATCGAAGATATCCGTACAAAGTACTACGGTCTTAGGTATTTCCACGTGAGCTTTCTCAAAGCTGTTGAGTTCCTGATGATGCTTAACTAGGTTATCCATAAAAGCAAGTCCCCGTCCCTTGCCTCCCAATGAGCCCTCGCCAATACGTGCAAAGTTGGAATAGCGGTCGAAGCGATCGCGGTGAAATTCGGCCACCACTCCTTGGTTTTTCATCTTGCGGTATTTTACAATTGCCGAAAAGATGAGTTTACGGTGTTGATCAACATCATCGATCTTATTCCATGTAACGTGCTTTAAAAATTCAGCAGGTGGAAACATGGCACGCGAATAAAGCCATCGTGAAATATGGTTATGGCTCACATGATACATCATCGACTCATGAGGAATAGTATAAAGTTGATCCTGAAGTTCTTTTAAGTTGCAAGCCCGTGCTATCTCTTCACCAGTTTGCGGATTGCGAAAAATAAAATCGCCAAACCCAAAATCAGCTTTCAGGGCACACTCCAAGTCAAGGCCTATCTTTCTTGAACCTTTATCAATATAGGTACCATAAGCTTCCGCTTCCGTTCGATTTTGCGCATCAGCGCTCTCAATGATAAAAGGTAAGTATGGATCCCGTTTACGTAATTCTGCACAGAGTCGCAGACCAGCTTTCGGATCAACCACACCCTCTCGAGGATAAGATACATCCGTAATTACCCCTAATACATTTTCATGAAAACGATTATAATATTCCATTGCTTCCTCATAATCTCGGGCAAGCACTATTTTCGGGCGTCCTCGCATACGTAAGGTCTTCTGGTGTTCATTAAGTGCTTCTGTAGCGAATTCACGGCTCTGCTGAAGTACAAACTTATAAAGATAAGGTAAAACGGAACTATAAAAACGTATTGAATCTTCAACCAATAAAATCATCTGCACTCCTACCTCATCAATATCATGTGAAAGGTTCATGTCGTCTTCCATTAATTTTATAATGGAAAGCAACAAGTCGGTATTCCCCAACCAACAAAAAATCATTTCAAACGCGCTCAAATCTTCATTTTCCAAGCGTCGCGTAATACCATGCGAGAAAGGAGTTAAGATAACAACAGGGATTTCAGGATGAGTTTCCTTAACAGTACGTCCTGTAGCAAAAAAGTCGCAATCGTCAGTAGAAGGCATGCAGATTACTAAATCGTACTGTTGCGATTGCAATTGCTGCCAAGTCTCTTCATCGGTACTCACTCGAGTAAAACGGGGAGGATAACGTAGAGAAAGAGAAGTATATTCTATAAATAGTTTTTCATCAATACGTCCATCATCTTCTAGCATAAAAGCATCATACGGATTGGCAACAAGAAGCACCTGATAAATCCGCCTTGTCATTAAATTGGCGAAAGCTGTATCACGCATGAAAGTCTTGTCGAGAGTAGTTTGCATAAGCTGAGCAAGAGGGAATAAATGATTCCCCACAAAAGTACAAAAAGCTTTTGAGGCGGACAAATAATATGTCTGCTTTCAACTTAGATAGGTCTAAAAAGGAATAAAAACCAAAAAAAATACAAAAATACTTGGCAGATAGAATAAAAATCCGTATATTTGCAGTTCAACAATTCCACATTCTATGCAAAAAACCTTCGTAGCTTTCCTACCTAGACCTTTTTTGTCCGCTCTCACAACTCGATGGCGGATGTCTTTTCGGGTGAGTTCCGTAGTTTTAGTATTGATTTTCCTTTTATTTTCAGCACCAATTTCCGCACAAGAACAAGGAAAAGCAAGTTATTACAATAACAAATTTCACGGCAACCAAATGGCCAGTGGAAAAAGCTACGATCGAAATAATCTTACCTGTGCCCATCGTTCTTACCCATTCGGCACATTACTCCGAGTTAGAAATCTAAAAAACAGCCGAGAGGTCATTGTGAGCGTACAAGATCGCGGACCCTATTCAAGAAGCCGTCTAATCGATTTGTCGGGTGAAGCAGCCAAACAACTAGGTATGCTCGGACATGGAGTAGTAACTGTAGAAATCGCTCCCGTAGAATCGGTTAAAATTCCTTTTCTCCCAGAGGATCCTTTACAAAAATTCAAAGACCAAAATAACTTTAGCTGCTATAACTCTGCACCCGACCACATAATAAACCTTGCAGAAGGTATAAAAAAATAACTAAATCCTTGCGAGAAAGAGGTGGATTTCGTAACTTTGCATGCATTAACCAAAAACGAAGACTAATGAAAGCAAACAAAACGATTATGGCTGAAGCTCGCTCAGCTCTAAAAGGGAACTGGGGTCTTGCCGTACTTGTAATCTTTATACAAGGTATTATTACAGCCGCATTAGAACATTCATACGAAAGCGCTGCCCCATTTTTGGGAATTAACTTTTATCTTTTGTTATTTCTGCAATTCATTCTTTTGATTATAATTTGTGGGCCACTAACCATTGGTCTCTACTATTTCTTCTTAAAATTAGCTCGAGAGGAAGACAGCTTAGATTTTGAAGACCTGTTTTGGGGATTCAGAAACACGATAAGGTCTAGCCTTACTTATATACTAATGGGGATTTTTACTCTTTTATGGACTCTTTTATTTATTATTCCTGGTATCATTGCCTGCATCTCATATACATTAACTCCATTTATTATAAATGAAGAGCCTGATCTTTCCCCCAACGAAGCTATCAATCGAAGCAAAGAGTTGATGAGAGGGCATAAATGGGAATTCTTTTGTTTGCAATGCCGCTTTATTGGATGGAGCCTTTTATCCATCTGTTTTACATTATGCATTGGGCTTTTGTGGGTAGCAGCCTACGCACAAACAAGTACCGCCTTGTTTTACGATGAAATAAAAAGAACAAATATAGAGGAGCAACCCGTTGGCGAAATAAATTAATACATACTCAACTTCCCCAAACTGTCTATAGTGCTGATGAAAAGTACTTGCCCTCAAAAGATTTTAAGGAGCAAAGACAAAGAAAAAAACAACATACAATAGACCGTTTCAAATATTTGAAAAATGCATTTCTCAATTGTGAAAAATGCGTATTACATATTTGAAAAATGCGTTTCAAATATTTGAAACGATATGCATGAACGCAAATATTGCAAATAATTATTTTACGTAAAACTGAAGATAACCTGACGATTGCAAAGAAACAATCGTCAGGTTAAACATTTATATATCAAAGTATTATAAGCAAACTGACGATCTGAAGGAAAAATATCGCACTCTAATAGTTGGGCTATATAGCTCACTTTATTTGCTGTAAAGCCAATTTTTTTACGTAAATACCACACTTATACCGTACTTATGGCGCAAAAATCACTCTTTCTTGGGATTGCGTCTGTCAATTAGTGGCCGTATCTTTGCACCCAGAAAAGATCTCCGTCTCATCATAAGGTAAATGAGAACGAGAAGACAAGGATAAGCAATTTACTAATTATTAATTACAGGATAAATATGAGAAATAGGTATTCTTTATTTGCGTTGAGCCTCATTGGATGGGGCCTTACAACAGCAGTAGCACAAACAACTTATAAACTAACCGATATGACTGCCTCTGAATTCGAACAAGGTGGAAATAAAACTTTTAGTTTTGAACAGTACAACCTAGCTACAGGTGATTACACCCCATTCACTGTATACAGTGATAGCGGACGAGTAAACTTTTACGACTACTCAGTACCTGAGCGTTTTGGGAATGTCTCTTTAGGAGAACCTTCTAGTAAGAATCTGAATGATGGTAGTACCGACTTCTATAAAGATCTAAAATGGAGTTGGGCCGCAGAAAAAGTAATTGGACGCGACAATCGTGCACCAAGCTTCACATACGTGTCTTCCGACTTTCAGGTGTATCCAAATATTTGGGCTAATGCAGCTATCGTATTTTCAGTACCGGAAGATGGCTATTATAAAGTAGAATCAAGTTTAACTCGTCAAGACTGGAGCAGTACCGATTCTCTTTGGGCTAAATTCCGCTTCCGTTATAGCGGTGAAACGAATGTGTCACCCGACAAAACAATTGGGAAGGACTATCCTTACGGTTGGAACGGCGAACCTTACGAACTACAAGGAGCTACCGCAAACTATACTGTATACAGCCGTGAACCTGCTAATGGGGCATTTTACATCTATGCGAAAGCAGGTGATAAAATTAGTGCCGAAGCTGATGCTTCCCACTTTTACGGACGCACAAACTTTACTGACCGTGAAAACAACTGGCCACGACGTGCGTGGGCACGTACAAAATGGTTGCAATTGAACGTCACTAAAGTAGAAGAAGCGAATGCCGTAGATGCCGTAAATCCTTATTTTGTAGATGCTGCATTGAACCAAAAATTGATCGACGTCATTTACGGGTATTACGACAAGCTAGCTGAATTTGAAGATCCTATCGGCTATGGAGTAGGCCAATGGAGTGAGCAATCTCAAACGACCTTCGAAAAAGCAGTTGCAAGTCTCTTGAATTTAAGTGATGAACAAATCAAAAAACTACCTGCATTGCAAAGCCAAATCTACTATGAAAAATTCACAAAAGCATACGCTATATTCCTAGCAAGTGCAAACACGGTTGACTATTCACTTCCGGAAAATAATATTCTATTTGGTTTCCCCGAAGGTGATACATATTGGACTCCAATTGTCGACAAGCAATTCCCTAAAACTGAAGATGAAGAGCGTCCCTCGCCTTGGAACTTTAAGCTGTATTCTAAGGCCACAGGTCTTTATACCGACTTTGCGGGATACGGAGATTGGCTTTATAAAAGTGTAGTAACCTACACCGAATGCTGGCATGGATCGGACAACAAATGGGACTTTATCACCAAAAAAGGAATCACTTGCACCAATACGTATGGAACGACCTGCGTGGGCCCAGCTATTATATATACAGCCCTCTCCGATGGTATTTATAAGGTCAATTCAACCGTAACTCGTGATGTGACCAAAACACGCGATTGGTACATGTGGGAAACCTTCCGCTTTCTCGAAGGAGGCCTAACGGATACCACAGCAATAGCGGCCGGTTCATATATCTTTCGTGCCGAATATGGCAAATCGGGAGATGGTACCGCTGCGAGCCGACAGTATTACATCAACTTAAAGAAAGGAGATGCCTTTAGCATTGACATTACCACAGCTGATGATGCTCAGAACAAAGGCAATGCGACTACTACCTTTAACAATTTATCTGTAGTAAAACTCAGTCAAGACGAGCTAAGTTCTTTCGATGAAAAAAGTAAAGATTACTACAATGCTTATCAAACAGCCGACTTTAAAACATTTGATGCTACCTATGCTCAATTTACAGATTCATTAACTCATCTAACCATTGGTAATGGATACTATGAATATATACAGACGAAAATTGATGGTTATAAGTTGGTAGCCGATAGTCTTCTAAAGGTACGAAATAGTGCAGAAGCCATCAGCTTTACTCAATCGCAAGCCAATATTCTAACTTATGAGCTTGAGACTGCTTTTAGTAAATTGATTAAAGACTTCAACATACGTATAGAGAATGCAGCTACTTTACCTTCCGGCGCATATTATATCAAACAAGATGGATTGTTTGTAACGGCCAATACAGGTACTCGCTTAGAAACCGGACGTGTAGCAGCTTCTGCACCCCATTTGGCTGAATTTATTGAACAAGGAGTAAAAAACAGCCAAGTTTGGAATGTTACCAACGATGATACTTTAGGCATTTACAGCTTCACATCTGTTCTTTCCGGAGAGTCTTGGGACAAAGACGGCAAAGTTTTTCTCGATGAGATGGGTTTAGAGCGCTTAGGGAATACCGAATTCTCACGCCAAAGTTACGACTATTTCTGGCATCAAGTAGCCTATGATGGAAAGGCTTGGGCTATCTATACTCCAATCAACGAGTATACACTGACTTTTTCTTCTAATGCGGCCGTACTTCGCAACTTCGCTACCGGCTACAGAGGCTTTGTATTCACCTTCTATCCGTATACAGCTGATTTTGATCCCACCACGCCAATAGAAGAAGTGGATGCAGAAACAAAGGCTCAGATAGCTGCAATAACAGTAGCAAACGGAATACAGCTTTCCAGCACTGCAAAAACGAAAGTCTCCATATATAATGGAACCGGAGTACAAGTAGCAGAAGTAGCGCTTGCTTCAGAACCGACTACCTTAAACCTAGCCTCCGGCTTCTATATAATAAAAGCCACTAATGGTGAAACACTAAAAGTTCTTGTGAAGTAACCACAAACACGAACTTCCTCAATAAGAGGACAGAGCTTAGGGCGAAGATTTTAGAAACGAAATCTTCGCCCTAATTTGTATTCCCCAACAAGCTATTCGTTAAACAAACCGCATTATATACTTTTTTTGAACTAATTTTATATTTTTCTTTCAATAAAAATTCTATCTATCAAATAAATCACTATTTTTGCCCTCAACTTTATAACTGATTCCTCTAGATACGCTTCCACCTTATATACTTATACCTTTAATCTAATGAAATATGAATCATCGAAATTCCTTTTTTTCTTTTCTACTGATCGCATTGCCTCTAGCTCTGGCAGGAAAGCCTAAACCAACGCCAGTAGAAACGCCCCTATTCCTTTCGGATAGCACTCAAATAGCCACTCCTCAAAAGATAGTCCAATCGAGTTCCAAATTGAATCTTGATTCTATTGCTCAAGCCGCAGACTACTTATTAAAAGGAGTTACTGTAGTAGCACAGAAACCTCTATTTAAAAAGGAGGCCGATAAATTGATTTACGACGTAGAGAGCGACCCTGATTCCAAAACCAAAAATATGATTGAGATGCTCCGAAAGGTGCCTCTTGTTACCGTAGATGCGGAAGAAAATATCGAAGTAAACGGCTCTTCCAAATTCAAGGTATACGTGAACGGAAAGCCTAACAACATGATGAGCAACAATCCGAAAGACGTGCTCCGTTCCATGCCCGCTAGCAGTATCAAGAAAATCGAAGTCATCACTAATCCGGGAGCAAAATACGATGCAGAAGGAGTAAAGGGCATTCTCAATATCATCACAGTAAGTCGCCTACAAGGTTATAATCTTTCGCTAAATGCATCCGCACGCAATAGTGGAATTTACTCCGGTATCTATGCAACCGTACAAAAGGGCAAATTTACTACTACCGTCCGTTATAATCATAATATACAACGTCAACCTCAAGGAAGTTCGGAAAGCGAACGTATCACCTCAGACAGCGAAGATCACTATAAACTTTATAACAAAGGTATCTCACATCGCCGAGGGCACTCCGACAGTGGAAGCATTGAAGCCAGTTACGAAATAGACACGCTCCGCTTAATCACTCTTTCGGGCGATTTCTATGCAAGTAGCAGCAAACCTAGAAGCCTTTACCAAACCCAGATGCTTTCACAAAGTGGAAATCTTACCTACGGATATCAATACCAAAGCAACTCCGAAAATAGTTACGGATGGGGAGGTGGAAGTATTGACTATCAACGCTCTTTTCACAAGCCCGATCGTCTTCTTACTTTTTCCTATCGCCTTAGCACAGAGCCGGAAAAAAACAAGAACTACATCACATACACTGAAACGGTGGGTAATGCAGAAGATCTCAGCTCTTTAAATAATCAATATTCCGACGACAAAACCAAAAGTACCGAACAAACTTTTCAAACGGATTATACCGACCCACTAACCAAGCATCATCAAATTGAAACAGGGCTCAAGTACATCCTACGCCGCAACCAAAGCGACAACTACTATTACACCTCTCCTCTAGAAAACGCTACCTATACTTTAAACGAATCGAAAAGCTCTGTATATTCTCACCACCAAAATATTTTGGCTGCTTATTTAAGTTACACCTACAAATGGAGCTTCCTCACAGCCAAAGCCGGCCTCCGTTACGAACGCACCGATCAAAAGGTTAAATACAAAGTAGGAGAAGGCACTAATTTTACAGCCAATTTCGACAATTTGGTTCCTTCCTCTTCAATCACATTTAAACTGGGTGAGAAAGACAACCTAGAGTTCAGCTATAATATGGGCATCTATCGCCCAGGCATTTACGAACTCAACCCGTACATAGATCGTAGTACTCCGAATCAATTGTCGTACGGAAATTCGACTCTAGAAAGCGTGAAGAATCATAACTTCAGCATTGAATTTTCTCATTTTACACAGAAACTCTATCTAAGCCTCTCCACTTACTATTCGTTCTCCAACAATGATATTGAGAATTATCAATTTGTACGCAACGATACCCTACACTCCACCTACGGAAACATAGGCCTCAGCCGTCGTGGAGGAATATCATCGTATATCAGTTGGACACCTACTCAAGGCACTCGTGTTTATATCAATCAACGGGTTTCCTACAGCCACGAGGCAAGTCCCAGTATGAATCTCTCCGGACACGGCTTCAACTATTATGCTTATGCAGGTCTGCAACAAACCCTCTTTGCCGGCATACGAGGTTCACTCAGCGGAGGAGGTAGTACCAAATACTATGGGTTGCAAGGCACCTCTACCGGATATCTCTTTTATAGTGCTTCAATCTCACGCGATTTCCTGAAAAGTAAAAAGTTAAGTGCTTATCTCTTTGCGAACAACTTTCTTCAACCCCACCGTATCTACAAAAGCAATACGGCCGGCAGTAATTTCACCTCCCATTCATCGGGCAGTTACTATCAAGCCTCTTATGGTGTAAGTGTATCGTACCGCATCGGAAAGCTGCAAAGCAGCGTAAAGAAAGCGCGACGCAGCATTCAAAACGATGAAAGTAAAGGTAGCGGAAACAAAGGCGGCGGAGGCGGAGAGTAAATATCTTTATCAATTAATTCCAAACAAGTTATATTATGAGAACAAAACTATTAATCGGGTTAGTAATCGGCTTAATTCTCTTCGGAGTAACTTACTGCATCGTTCGTGTAAGAAGGAATGTAGCTAATGTGAGCAATCTATCCTCCGTTATCCGCCTTTTTACCGAACCGGATGAAAAAGAGCAAACAAGTATGGAAACACGAAAAAGCAGCCCTTTCTCAAAAATCAGCGTAGAGGGTATAGCCAATGTTATTTTCACACAATCGGACACTTCCAAAATCGTGGTAAAAGCGAACACACCCGAACATTTAAAAATTACCACAACCGAAGTAATCGACAGCACTCTTTACATTCGTACTAAGGATTCTCGAGGGAGAAGGAACATTTCAGCTACTATTTATATTTCTGCTCCAAATATAAACAGACTTACTTATCAAGGAATCGGTGAATTCAAGGCAGAAAAGCCGTTAAAACTTAACGACCTTGAAATACAATTACAAGGCATAGGTAATATTTCAATCGGTGATTTGAAATGCCGGAATTTAGATGTCCACATGGAAGGAGTAGGGAATTTGGATATTCACACAGAATGTGAGAACCTGTTCTTCAATCTCGAAGGCGTAGGCAATGCCACCTTATCCGGTAGTACTCGTACTCAAAGAATTCAGAAAGAGAGTTTAGGCAAGCTTGACACCAGCAATTTAAAAACGTTAAAATAAAGCACCAATAGCACATCGAATCATATATTTCAGTAACTTTGCTGATAATGATATCTCAGGATAAAATCCCCATAAATAGGTATTGACCAACTTCCTATTTTGAGATACCTTTGCAAGCGAAAGATTAGTTGAAACTTTCTTAAATAAAGATTTATCATTTACTTAAAAACAAACGTTATGAAAATCGAGAAAATTGTAGCCCGCGAAATATTAGATTCACGCGGTAATCCCACAATAGAAGTGGATGTAAGATTGGAATCAGGTGTCATCGGACGTGCTTCTGTACCTTCAGGAGCCTCTACAGGTGAAAACGAAGCTATAGAGTTACGCGACAAAGACCCCAAACGCTACGGCGGAAAAGGTACTTTGAAAGCCGTAAAAAATGTCAATAAAGTTATTGCCCCAGCACTCATCGGCTATTCGGCTTTAGAGCAACGTGCCATCGACCATAAAATGATTGAGCTCGACGGTACAGCCACTAAATCGAAACTCGGCGCTAACGCAATCCTTGGTGTTTCATTAGCCGTAGCTAAAGCTGCTGCTAGTTATTTAGATATTCCTCTTTATCGATATATCGGCGGTACAAATACCTATATAATGCCTATTCCGATGATGAACATCATCAATGGAGGTTCGCACAGTGATGCTCCCATTGCTTTTCAAGAATTTATGATTCGCCCTGTAGGAGCTCCTTCTTTCCGCGAAGGTCTGCGTATGGGTGCCGAAGTATTCCATGCATTGAAGAAAGTGCTGCACGACAAGGGCCTGAGTACCGCAGTCGGTGACGAAGGCGGCTTTGCTCCTGCACTAAAGGGAACAGAAGATGCCATTGAATCAATTCTTGCTGCCATTAAGAATGCCGGTTACGAGCCGGGAAAAGATGTAACGATTGGAATGGATTGCGCTTCTTCGGAATTCTACAAAGACGGGGTGTACGATTACACTCTTTTCGAAGGCGAGCAGGGTAAGAAACGCACTTCCGACGAACAAGTTACTTACTTGGAAGAATTACTCAATAAATACCCCATCGACTCTATCGAAGACGGCATGAGTGAGAACGATTGGGAAGGCTGGAAGAAGCTCACCGACCGTATAGGTAGCCGTTGCCAACTAGTAGGTGATGACTTGTTTGTTACTAACGTTGAATTCCTCTCCAAAGGCATCGCTCAAGGCTGCGCCAACTCTATTCTTATCAAAGTAAACCAAATAGGTTCACTTAGTGAAACCTTGGATGCTATCGAAATGGCTCATCGTCATGGTTATACTACGGTAACTTCCCACCGTTCAGGAGAAACGGAAGATGCCACCATTGCCGATATTGCCGTAGCAACTAACAGTGGACAAATCAAAACCGGTTCATTAAGTCGTTCCGACCGTATGGCAAAATACAATCAGTTACTCCGTATTGAAGAAGAACTGGGTGATTTGGCTGTATATGGTTATAGCCATATTAAATAAGAGCTTATTCAAATAAATAAAAATAGCACTTTCTCTTGGAAGGTGCTATTTTTATTTATTAATCTGTGAATCGGATGAATCTATTCTTTAATGTCGAAAACAAAATTTTCTTTAGCGTTTCTAACCTTCTTCATATTCACTAGCCAGTCATTTTCGGCATCACGATAACCCAATGGAAGCAACAAAACACTTCTCAGCCCTTCGGACCTCAATTTCAATAATTTATCTAGTGCATCATTATCAAAGCCTTCCATAGGAGTTGCATCTACTTTTAACTCCGCTGCCTGTGCAATAGCCATCGCAAAACCAATATATGCTTGTCGTGCCGTATGAGCAAAATTCTGTTCGGCAGTCTGTGACAAATACAATGCCTTCAATTTATCTGTATACGAGCTGAACCGCCCTCTTGGTAAGCCCCTTTCATCGGTGGTATAATTATAGGCAGAATCAATTCGCTCTTCCGTATATTTATCCCAGGAAACAAAAACCAGCAAATGCGAGCATTCAGCGATATTCTGTTGATCCATTGCAATAGGAACAATCTTTTCTTTTAGTTGCTGATTCGAGATTACCAGAACTCTAAACTGTTGTAAACCGGAAGAAGTTGGAGCCATACGTGCAGCTTCTACTATTTTATCCACATCCTCTTGCGATACCTTCTTCGAAGAATCGTACCTTTTTGTAGCATAACGCCACTTCAAATCATCTAATAAAGCCATATAAGTATATTTAAGAATGATACAAGTTAAAACTTATCTTGATATACAAAGATAACTCTTTTCCCGAACAAGAAATATTAATCCCAGCATTTTATCGTTTTTTTAACGCAAAAGTCCTTTCGGTAGTAGATGACTATTAGAATAGATGAATTAATAAAAGCCATCACAACTAATCGAGTGGTAAAATCATTAAATTATTAGTTCCGTTTTTCGGGAAGCCCGAAGCAAAGGAGCAACCAGTTCCAGTGAAGACGTTCTACTATTTTTGAAATAGCTATCGGTAGATAGAGACCTACTAATATACTAGTTATATAAAGAGGTGAAAAGTACCATTCATTATTCAGTCTGAGATAGAGAAAACGTACAGCTATCTGGAAAAAGATACCGGTGAGGAAGATCTGAAACGTATATTCCCGAAAGGATGAAAAAAGCCTCGGAAAATAAAACGCTAATTGCAAGCACAATGCAAGAGAAAAAAGAATCCCAACAAAAGCTTTGATAAGAGCAAAAACAGGCCATGCATTTACTAGCATGAATGCAATAAGTAAAACACTAAAAAGGACTTTATTCTGAAATAGCCTATAAAGTTCATATTTAAAAAAAAGAATTCCTGCATAGAAAAAAACGAGCATGTAGGAAACATTCGAAAGGCAAAAAAGAGGAGTCTGTAGACGAAATATATTCAGAAAGATCGCGCCTACTGCTACTAAAAGAATAAGCATATTCCTTTTTAACGAAATACGGTATATCGGATAGAAAAGGAATAGAATGAAAAGCGTAGCCACAAACCACATTTCACCGAGTGGATTTGACTCAGGATAAATGAAACAGTTGATGACTTGCTCCCAAGAAAGTTCCACAGGACGCCTCATAAAAGGATTGAACATATACTTTAAAAGCAAGGTAGAGAATGTAAAAAATAGAAACGGGATTCCCAATCGTTTGACTTTATCCCTGATGACAATTGGAAAAGATTTATCTCTACTTATTTTAGTATAATAAAAAAGCATACCCGATATAAACATAAAGAGTGGCATGTGAAAAGTATAAATTGCACCTTCTATGCAGCTTGCTATCGGATAATTCGGATCGTGAAAAGTATTTGATAGGGTAATATGTCCAATCACCACAAGCAACATACTCCATCCCTGAAGCACAGAAATCCATTCTATTTTTTGTTTCATATGTTTATAAATCTATTTTTTATTAACGAGCAATAAGATACTTTTATTGTATCTTTGTATTTCTATAAAAAAGTTGTAACTTTGCATGCAAGAGATATTGACGATAGTTCCACTGCAAGAAGCAGTTGTTAGTTTGCTCGCAAATATATTAATTAATTGCCATGAAACATCTGCTTTTTTTATTCCTTTGGTTATCCGCATTCATTCTACAGGCTAATGAAATAAGAGCCTATCGATTCAATGACCTATACGGAACTGATATCCAATATACTACAGAGGCATGTCAGGACAACAACGGATTTGTCTGGATTTCAGGAAGATCTGGAATTATGAGATGCACCGAAAACTATTGCCAACTTTACCAACTTCCCTTTCAAACATTGGGAATGAGTTCTATAAGAATAATATATGCACAATCTAAACTGTGGGCCTATGCAGAAGATGGACAACTTTTTCTGTATAATGCGATACGTGATCGGTTTGACTTAGTAGCGCAATTACATTTACTTTCGAAAGATCCTTTTTTCCGTGTTAAGAAATTACTTCTAGATCAAAATGGCAAATTTTGGATCGGAGACAGTCATTCTTTGTACGAATACCATAAAGGCATTATGAAAAGGGCAAAGCCTTCCATAGAAGTGAATGAGATGATCTGGTACAACAAAGATCACCTTCTAATCGGAAATTCTAGTGGCATTTGGATAAAGAACATACATAATGGCGCACAAAAATTACTTTGCAATTACAAAAATATCACTAACTTCTCTGCAAACAAAATGCTTCTTGACAGCAAGAATCAGAAACTATGGATTGGAACACAATCGAATGGACTGATCAGCTACGATTTTAAGACGAAAAGAACTCAATACTGTGAAGCAACAGTCCATTCTCCATATCCCATTTTAGCACTTACACAAAACTCCGATTCTACTTTGCTAGTCGGTATTGATGGACAAGGTATATGGGAACTTTCACGAAAAAGCGGGAAAGTGCTTAATGTATACAACGAAAATGTAGACAACCCTTATTCAATTCCAAGTAACAGCATTTACGATTTATTCTGCGATAGTGAAAAAAGAATCTGGATATGTACCTATGCAGGTGCCGCCTACTACGAACAAAAAAAGCATCCCGTAAAACAAATCGCACATATCATCAATCAGCCCAATTCTTTAGCCAACAATCATATAAACTGTATTTTGGAGAATCGTTCCGGCAACTTATGGTTTGCAACCAACAATGGCCTTTGTCTCTGGGAAAAGCATAATGATAAATGGCGTACTTTTTATAATGAAAAGCATAACCAAGCACATGTCTTTCTCTCTTTATGCGAAGATGGGAATGGACTATTATGGGCAGGATCTTATTCTTCAGGTCTGCTATTAATCGACCCAAATAGTGGAACAAACATTACTTCTAAAATAAATAAGCTAAAAGGATACAACCAATTATGCAAATCGATCTTCTGCATCACCAAAGATAGCCAAGGAGATATTTGGATGGGGGGAAGTGATGGAAATACATCCTGTTTCCTCAGTCGAGAGAAAATATTTAAAAGCTATGATATCAAAAACATATTTTCAATTGTTGAATGGAAGAAGAATCAAATACTACTGATGTGTGTGGATGGAGTACACCTTTTAAATAAAAAAACAGGTTTCCAAGAGACCCTCTTAAAGAGAAGAGCTTTAAATGATATGCTACTCATAAACGATCAATTATGGCTAGCTAGTTATGGAGAAGGGTTGATTGGATACAACTTAAAAACAAGAAAAGTAGAATATATCACAAAGAAAGAAGGACTTCCTTCCAATTATTTAAATAGTCTACTCTATAAAGAGAACCACTTATGGTTAGGCACGGAAAATGGGTTATGCTGTTTCCGCCCCACAGATCGAAAAGTGGTTACTTCTTCTTCCATACAAGGATTGCCAAATCTTTCTTTCTGTCAACGAGCACGTTGTTCTTTACAGAACGGACAAATAATATTCGGCACTCATAGTGGAGGAATTCAATTCTATTCAAAAACCTTTAATCAAGAGAAACAGAAAGGACATATTTTCTACGATAATCTTTATATAATGGGACGCTCTATTGTGCAAGACACAATTAGCTATCCACTAAGAACTCCTTTAGATAAGGTTCAAAAACTGTCATTGCCATACAATCAAAATACCATCTCCATAAAGCTTCTTGCATTAGGGTTGCCGACATCTGAAGCTAAAATTTCCTGGAAACTAGAAGGTTTCGATAACCAATGGTCACAAGCCAATCTCTCTCAACAAATTAGCTACACAAATTTGCCTACTGGGCAATTCCGCCTAAAAATAAGACTTTACGGAACTTCACCCGATCGTTGGCTCAATGAACGAGAAATCGTTATAACTATAGCTCCGCCATTCTGGCAAACAGGATGGTTCACTATTATAATGCTAGCTTTAACCGGTGCTACTTTCTATGCTCTATTTCGAATCTACATCAATCGTATTAAGAAACGTCACGCAGAAGAAAAAATACATTTTTTCGCTAACATCGCTCATGAGCTACGTACTTCTATCACCCTCATCACCTTGCCAATAGAAGAATTAGTGAAGGAAGAAAAACTTTCTACACACGGACAGAATTATCTGCAAATGGCATTGAAACAAGTTCGGCAACTCTCTACAGTAGTCACTCAACTTCTCGATTTCCAAAAAGCAGATACAGAAAAGGAGCCTCTTTTTCTAGAAATGATCGACCTAGTAACTCTCCTCAAGAGTCGATGTGCAATGTTTGAATTACAGGCAAAGAATAAAGAATTAAGCATACTCTTTACCTCCAACAAAGATAAATATACTACGGGAATAGATGGTACAAAGATAGAACGGATTATAGACAATCTACTTTCTAATGCGCTGAAATATTCATTGCCGGGACAACAGATAGAAGTAGATTTCCAAGCCACCGAAAGTTCATGGAAGATTCGTATAACGGATTATGGAATCGGCATCAACACTGATGCTCAGAAAAAGCTGTTTCAAGAATTTTATCGAAGCGAAAATGCAATCAATTCAAAAACCATCGGCTCAGGAATTGGACTCTTGCTTACCCGAAAGTATGTATTGATGCATAAAGGAACGATACATTATCAAAGCGAAGAGAACAAAGGTTCCACCTTTACAGTCGAAATCCCTTTTCAAAAAATAGCAGACCCCAATAATAGAACAAAAGAAATAACAAAGGAAGAAAAAGAAATTTTGCATGCTAGGCATGACACAGATATTGTAATAGCAGAAGACAATGAGGAATTGCGTCTATTTCTTAAAACGGCCTTACAAGAAAGCTACAATGTGGTAACAGCCTGTGACGGAATAGAAGCCATAGAATGCATAGAGAAACAAGTTCCCGACTTAATTATCTCCGATGTGTTGATGCCACGGATGGACGGATTTGAATTATGCCAAAAGCTAAAATCCACTTATGAGTATTCGCATATACCAGTGCTACTACTTACCGCATTATCCGATAAAACAGAACAGATTCATGGATTAGGATTAGGAGCAGATGACTATTTAACTAAGCCTTTTGACATGGCACTGCTGCAACAACGAATAAAGTCAATCATAAACAACCGGAGAATAATACGCGAAAAAGCTTTAAAGATCATACAAGAGCCAAATGAAGAACCAATAATGGTTAATAAGCTAAACGATCAATTTGTAAAGAAAGCATTGAGTATCGTGTATGCCAATTTAGCCAATTCGGAGTTCAACAAAGATTCTTTTGCTAGCGAGATGAATGTTAGTTCTTCTCTTTTATATAAGAAAATCAAAAGCTTTACGGATCAAGCACCTAGTGACTTCATAAAATCCATACGATTAAATCATGCACTTGAATTGTTGAAATCACATCAATACTCGGTAACAGAGATTGGCGAACTTTGTGGTTTTTCGAGTACAGCCTATTTTAGTACAGCCTTTAAAAAACATTTCGGAAAGACACCCACTGAAATCGAATAAGTTCACAGCCGACCTTTATAGGAAAATTAATTCCCCTTTTGCCCTTGCATTTAAGCCCAAAAAATAGATTTTTATCTAATATCTAAAAATAAAAATCTAAAATAAGATGTTCACTAAGTGTAATTTCCCGATCTTTGCCCTAACGTATAGCACTTATAGGCAGAGCCTTTGCTGCTGCAAAACAAAAAACAAATCGTACGGGCATTAATACATAGATATTCCTTTAAAACTATATTCATGAAGAAAATCATTTTACTTATCGTAATGATCGCATCCTTTACCGGAAAATTGTCAGCTCAATCATGGACTGCTGATAATGGAAACGGCACATTCACTAATCCTTTGTTTTTTGAGGAATTTTCCGACCCTTGCATGGTACGTGTAGGAAATGATTTTTACCTTACCGGTACTACCATGCACTGTATGCCGGGATTACCCATATTACATTCACGCGATTTGGTCAACTGGCGCCTCATCAGTTATGTTTTCGATCGCTTCGATCTCGGACCTGAATTCTCCTTTACTGACAATAAAACAATGTACGGACAAGGCATTTGGGCACCCTCTTTTGTATATGCCGACAGCACATTCTATATTTTCACAAACGTAAATGGGCATACAACGCAAGTCTATAAATCATCTAATCCATACGGACCGTGGGAACATTGGGCTATGAAAAGTGGTTTCCATGATCTCAGTGTCTTTTTTGATACCGACGGCAAAAAATATGTCTGCTGGGGAGCCACGGACAACTATCTTGCACAATTAAATGAAGATCTAACCGATACTATTCCCGGAACGAAACGTCTAATAGCCAAATCAGGAGCTGAAGGGGCACACATGTATAAAGTAAACGGTGAATATCTCATTATTTGGGCAGTACCGGGGAATAATACACCTCAGTTAGCCGGACATTCTAAAAATATATATGGACCCTATCAAATAGATGCCATCTGCAACAAAAATCACATGGGCGTGCACGCTGGTTATGGATTAAAGAGTTCTCCATGGCGAGGCAATAAAGACTTTGAATATTGGGGACAAGATATTGAAAATGGAGTAACTTTGCATCAAGGAGGTATCATTGACACTCCTACCGGAGAATGGTGGGGCTACTCCATGCAAGATCACAACTCATTAGGACGAATCACCAATCTTTCCCCTATCACATGGAAAGATGGATTTCCTTATTTCGGCTTGAGCAATAATTTAGGGAAAACACCCAAAACATGGGTAAAACCAAATGTCGGACTTCCTCAGCAACCGATCCTCCCTCTTATGGAGCGTGATGATGATTTCTCCTCAAATCATCTAGGTTTGTTGTGGCAATGGAATCATTTGCCAGATGATACCCGTTGGTCATTAACCGAAGCACCGGGTAAATTACGCATGCATTCGATGCCTGCCGAAAGTTTTTGGGTTGCCCGCAATACATTAACCCAACGTAGCGTTGGCATGCAGAGTACTTGTACAGTCGACATAGAGGCTAACGGATTAAAATCGGGCGATATAGCCGGACTAGCTTTGCTCAATTATCCATACGTTTGGATCGGTATCCGTAAAAAGGAAGCAGGCTATCAACTTCAGCAATATGATCAGTCAGATCCAGAACAAAAAACAAGTGTTGAAATAGAAAATCCATTAGTACGTTTAAGCGTTTATACCGATTTTGACACCGAAAAAGCGCAATTTTATTACAGCGTAGGTTGTGATACTACACGCCATAAACTAGGCAAACCTTTTACAATGGCATTTCAGCTGCGCACTTTTCAAGGCGTACGTTACGCACTTTTCCATTACAATGAGCAGAATAGAGAAGGAGGCTACGCTGACTTCGACAACTTTACAGTTCACGAAGCACAAACAAAAGGATTTAGCCGCCCCATCCCCTACGGAAAAAATATTATTTTGCGCAGTCGCCCCGATGCCCAAACCCTAATCATCAAGGAAAAAACATCATTTGAAATAATAGATATGCAATTAGGACGGGTCGCTTTGAAAACAAATGCAGGTTTTATTTCGGTAAATAAAGACGGCAATGTAAGTTTGAAACACGTTACAAAACCCAATGATGAAGAAACGTTCCAATGGACCGAACTAGAAGACAAAAGTCTTGTGTTACTATCTTTATCCAGTCATCGCTACCTACAACTCTTAGCAAACGGTGAAATTAATGCCAATAAAGACTTCCCATCCCCTAATCGCAAAGATGGCACACGCTTCGATTGGAATATAGAGCATACAAACAAAGAGCCTTTTAAAGACTCACAGAATTAATAATCTTCACATGAAAAAAAGACTCGGACTACTTCTATTTATAGGATTATTCATCTCAAATATGAACGTTTTTTCGCAAGACAATAATTTCTACATTTATTTGTGCTTGGGACAATCAAACATGGAAGGTAATGCTAGAATTGAAGCGCAAGATACAATTTCAGTAGACAGTCGCTTTCAAGTTCTACAAGCTGTTGACTGCTCCAATAGAGGAAGAATAAAAGGGAATTGGTATACTGCTATTCCACCTCTATGTCGTTGCTATACAGGTTTAACTCCTGCCGATTATTTTGGTCGTACAATGGTAGCTAATCTCCCTAAAGACATCAAAGTCGGCGTTATTAATGTAGCGATAGGAGGTTGCAAGATAGAACTTTTCGACAAAGACAACTATCAATCATATGTTGCTACTGCCCCAGATTGGATGAAGAACATGGTAAAGGAATACGATGGAAATCCCTATGGCCGCCTTGTAGAGATGGCACAATTAGCACAAAAAGCGGGTGTCATCAAGGGAATCCTATTGCATCAGGGCGAATCAAATACCAACGATAGTATTTGGCCACAAAAAGTAAAAGGTGTTTATGACAATCTGATGAAAGATCTTAATCTTAATCCTAATGAAGTTCCGCTACTTGCAGGTGAACTTGTAAACACTGATCAAGGGGGCGCTTGTGCAAGCATGAATAAAATCATAGCAACGCTACCTCAAATTATCCCCAACTCCTATATCATTCCTTCGAGTGGTTGCACCGGTATATCCGACCACCTACACTTCACGGCGGAGGGTTATAGAGAACTGGGGAAACGATACGCTGCACAAATGCTATCTCTATTAGGTGGAAGCATACAAAAATAGATTAGATTAGCATTATTAATAAATTAGAATTTATATCTCATGAAAAATAGAATCTTTATCATAGCTTTAATTTTCACAATTACAGCAAATATAGCTTTCGCAGATAATGGGAAAAATCCGATCATCCAAACCAAATACACGGCCGATCCGGCTCCATTGGTCTATAATGACACGGTTTTTCTTTATTGTAGCCACGACGAAGATGATGCCTTTGGCTTTAAAATGCAGAATTGGTTGCTTTATACATCCACCGACATGGTCAATTGGACCGACCATGGAGTTGTAGCCTCGCTGAAAGATTTTAAGTGGGTTCCCTATGACAATGGAGCATGGGCACCACAGTGTATTCGACGCAATAACAAGTTCTATTTATATTGCCCCATGCCAAACGGTATCGGCATTGGTGTACTCGTTTCAGATAGCCCTTACGGACCTTTCAAAGATCCTATTGGGAAACCTCTGATAAAGAACAGTGTGCACGACATTGATCCAACAGTATTTATTGACGATGATGGGCAAGCTTATCTTTATTGGGGAAATCCCAATCTTTATTATGTCAAACTGAACGAAGATATGGTTTCATATTCAGGAGAAATCGTAAACGAACCAACCAAACCGTCTAATTACCAAGAAGGCCCTTGGGCATGGAAACGTAATGGACATTATTACCTAGCCTATGCATCAACTTGCTGTCCTGAAGGTATCGGATATGCAATGAGCAATTCTCCGATCGGCCCGTGGGAATACAAAGGAATGATAATGGAAGGGGATCAGCGGTCTAGTGGAAACCACCCGGGTATTATCGATTACAAAGGAAACTCGTACCTGTTTGGTTTCAATTACGCTATTTCAAAACAAACGATGTCGAAGCATTACGAGAGACGTTCTATCTGCCTCGAAAATATCAGTTACAATGCAGACGGTTCCATTCAGAAACTTCCGTTTTGGTCAACAGGTGTAAAACAACTTGGCACAGTAAACCCTTACAAGCGTATAGAAGCTGAAACCATCGCTTTTAGTGAAGGAGTTAAAACAGAATCTACCACTGAATGGGAACGAGATTCACCATGGGAAAAAGGGAAAACGGTAGCTGACCGATTTTTTGTTTCCTCTATTCACAATGGAGACTATATCAAAGTGCAAGGCGTTGATTTCTCGAAAGGAGCAACTTCGGTTGATATTAGTGCTGCAGCCTTGTACGGAGGAAAAATTGAAATCCATACCGATCAAATTGATGGCCCAATATTGGGAACAGTCAACGTAAATACATTTGGTGAAGGAGATGTTTGGAAAACTATTAATACTCGAGTGAAGAATATCAAAGGCATTCACGATTTATATTTCGTGTTTAAAGGTGAAAAAGAATTATTCTATTTCGACTGGTGGACATTTAATGCTCAATAAATATTTCTCGATATTTAGCAATCAATAAACTATAAAATAAGTATTATCAAACATAATATCATTAAATTATGAAAAACAAAATTCATTCTTTTATCTTACTGCTTTTTGCATTAATTGGATTTAGTCAATACGCTTTGGCCGATTATCCTATCGTTTCTCACCGTTATTTAGCCGACCCCGCTTCACTTGTTTACAATGGAAGAGTCTATCTCTATTGTTCAAACGATGATGAAAACCCTGGAGACGACCAGTCAGGATATCAGATGAGATCTATCGTATGCGTTTCAAGCAGCGATTTAAAGAACTGGACCGATCACGGTATTGTGTTTCAAGTACCCAAAAATTGTTCGTGGGCCGTTAGAAGTTGGGCCCCTTCTATGGTTGAACGCGACGGTCAATTTTTCCTTTACTTTGGTAACGGAGGAAATGGCATTGGTGTAGCCAAAGCCGACAATCCACTAGGCCCCTTTGTAGACCCCCTAAACAAACCACTAGTTGAAAACAGCACACCCGGAGTACAACCAGCCCAAAACATGTGGCTTTTCGACCCAATGACCTTTATCGATGATGACGGACAAGCTTACATGTATTTTGGTGGAAATGGTGACGACAATGTGCGTGTTATCAAATTGAACCGCGATATGATCAGCGTAGATGGTCCTGCTATCCATTTAACAGCCAAGAATTTCTTCGAAGCATCATGGATGCACAAAGTAAATGGCATCTACTATTTCTCCTATTCAAGTAATCCGAGTGCCCAAATGCGTATCGATTACATGAAAAGCACTAGTCCTACATCCGGTTTCACCTATGGGGGCATTGTTTCTAAGCAACCACCACTTAACGACAACAATAACCATCAAGCCATTTTTGAGTTTAAGGGTAAGTGGTATCAAGCATATCATAATCGGGCAGTAGCCAAACAGGCCAAAGTTTCGCCGACATTCAAACGCAACCTTTGCCTCGATCAGTTTCAACATAATGCCGATGGTAGCATTGAAACGATGGTAAACACAGTTGATGGACTAGCACAATTATCCTATATCAATCCATTTGAACGTGTAGAAGCTGAAACAATGAATGCACAATCCGGCATAAATACCGAGACTTGCAAATCCGGTGGACTCAATGTTACCAACATTGAAAGCGGCGACTGGATAAAAGTTAGAGGCGTCGATTTTGGCAAAGGAGCGAAATCTTTTGAAGCAAGTGTCGCCTCAACCACAACAGGAGGAAATATTGAAATTCACCTCGACAGTCTTACCGGAACTTTGCTGAGTACTTTAACAGTAAAGAACACACAAGGCTTACAAAATTGGATCGTTCAGTCATCCAAAGTACTTAAAAATAAAGGAGTGCACGATCTGTACTTTGTGTTTAAAGGCGGTGAAGGACATTTGTTCAACTTCGACTGGTGGAAATTTCAATAACAAAAAAGGATTTAGTCTAAAAGTAGCATCAACATGAATAAAGCAATCCTAGCATCGCAAAAAGTACCTTTTCTGGAAAAGGTCGGATATAGTTTGGGGGACACCTCGGCTAATCTAGTGTTCCAGATGATGATGATTTATCAAACGAAGTTCTATACAGACATCTTCGGACTCGATGGAGCTATTGCCGGCTCCATTCTACTGGTTGCACGAATCATAGATGCTTTTGTAGATCCTACCGTAGGCATCCTTTCCGATCGTACCCAAACTCGATGGGGCAAGTATCGTCCATGGGTACTTTGGACGGCACTCCCTTTCATGACCTTCTATATACTCGCCTTCTACAATCCCGGCATACAAGATAAAGGATTGGTTGCTCTTTACGCCACCATTTCGTATACCTTGTTAATGACTTTGTATTCCTTCAACAACACCCCCTATGCTTCATTAGGAGGAGTGATGTCAGCAGATATTAAAGAACGAACCAGCATCACTTCTATTCGTTTTGTCGCAGCTACCGTTGCTCAGTTTGTAGTTCAAGGACTTACATTGCCATTAGTCAGTAAGTTTGGAGGCGGGCAACAAGGTTGGCTAACCACAATCTCCATTTTTGCCGCAATCGGCTTTGTCTGTTTAGTTGTCACATTCTTCACAGCACGGGAACGAATAACACCCCCACTCAATCAAAAGCAAGATACCAAAGCCGACATACGAGATGTGCTACACAATATTCCATGGCGATCCATGTTTATATTAGTTCTCTTCCTATTCATCACCTTAGCGATGTGGGGAAGCTCCATGAATTTCTATTTTGAACATTACGTAGATCGTACAGCTCTTTATCAATTTCTAAACAAATTAGGGTTAGTCGTTACCCCCGGCGACAATGGCTTTGGATTTACCCTATTGAATACGTTCGGATTAGCACTAACATCTTCCAAAGATGCATACGAAGTAGGTTTCGGCGTATTCAATATGATGGGAGCAATTGTTCAATTCTTTGGCGTGATCTTTCTTTCCGGGTTCCTAGCCAACCGATTTGGGAAAAAGAAAGTATTCATTGCATGCCTTTCCCTAACCGCATTAACCACCGCATTATTCTATTTTCCCGGCAAAACCGATGTAGAAACCATGTTCCTTCTTAACCTATTAAAGAGCTTAGCCTATGCTCCCACCATTCCGCTCCTATGGGCCATGATGGCCGATGTAGCAGATCATTCCGAATATGTCAACCATCGCCGCGCCACCGGATTCATCTTTGCCGGATGCGTCTTTGCCTTAAAAGCCGGATTAGGAATTGGAGGTGCCGTACTAGGATATCTACTGTCCGGCTTTGGCTATATATCCGGTTCCCATGTTCCACAAAGTGCCCAAGCAATAAACGGCATCATTCTTTCCTCTAGTCTGATCCCCGCCTGTACTTTTGGAATAGGCGTAATAACCCTCTTCTTTTATCCGATAGACAAAGAATACAATCAAAAAATGCAAGCAGAATTGGCCGCACGCCGTGCAGCAGAAAAAAAACAATCCTAACTATGAAAACCAAATTACAGTTCATAATAGTACTACTCTGTTGTGCAGCAACAACACAACTTTGTGCACAGCCCACTTTGCGCAAAGCACTTAAAAAGCAGTTCTTAATTGGGACTGCACTCGACGAGCAACAAATCACAGAACAAGCCTCCAAAGAAAGCAAACTAATTAAAAAGCAGTTCAGCAGCATCGTTGCCGAAAACTGCATGAAATGTGAGCCAATTCACCCGGAAAGAAATCGCTACAACTTTTCTTTGAGCGATCGCTTTGTACAATTCGGAGAAAAAAACAAGATGGCCATCATCGGGCATTGCCTCATCTGGCATTCGCAACTGCCAGCCTGGTTTTGTTCCGACGGCAAAGGAGGCAATGCAAGTCCCGATACCTTGAAAGCACGAATGAGAGAACACATCCATGCAGTAGTTGGTCGATATAAAGGACGCATTCACGGCTGGGACGTAGTAAATGAAGCCATAGAAGACGATGGTTCCTTTCGTAAAAGCAAATTTTACCAAATCTTGGGCGAAGATTTTATTCGTTTAGCATTTCAATATGCACATGAAGCAGATCCAAATGCCGAACTGTACTACAACGACTATTCCATGTCAAATCCTCGAAAGTACCAAGCAGCGATCCGATTGGCACAAAAACTTCGTGCAGCCGGCTGCCGAATAGATGCAATCGGCATGCAAGGACACATGACAATGGAGTCTCCCTCATTGAGCGAATATGAAAAAGCCATTACCGACATTGGAAATGCCGGATTTAAAGTCATGATAACCGAATGGGATCTAAGCGCTCTACCGAATCCTTTTGGAGGAGACGGAGCCGACGTGGCCAGGAACGAAAAGTACAGAAAAGAAATGAATCCATACCCCAATGGATTACCAGACTCCGTTGCTACAAAATGGAATAAAAAAGTGATCGACATGTTTAGCCTTTTCCTTAAAAAGAGAGACGTAATTACCCGTGTTACCTTTTGGGGCCTCAACGATAAACAGTCATGGCGAAACAATTTCCCCATTAGAGGACGCACAGACTATGCTTTATTCTTTGATCGGAATAACCAACCCAAGACAGTAATCACCGATATGATTAAAGCCGCAAAATCCACAAAATAATTCAGTACACTATGAAGAAAGCTCAATATCTGATACCGGATAATTATATGGCCGATCCCGCCGTTCATGTATTCAACAATCGGCTGTATATCTACCCTTCACACGACCGTGAATCAAACATCCCCGAAAATGATAACGGCGACCATTTCGACATGGTCGATTATCATGCCTTCTCTACCGACGACATCGAGCAAGGCAAGCTAACAGACCATGGCGTCATCCTCTCCGTAAACGAAATACCATGGGCAGGACGTCAGTTATGGGATAGCGATGTAGCAGAAAAAGACGGCACCTATTACCTCTATTTCTCCCTAAAAGACAAGAACGACATCTTCCGAATCGGAGTCGCCGTAAGTAAATGCCCCGAAGGCCCTTTCATCGCTCAATCAGAACCCATACAAGGCAGTTATAGCATAGATCCTTGTGTATTGCGCGATGATGATAATTCTTCCTATATTTACTTTGGTGGACTTTGGGGAGGACAACTTCAACGTTATCGAAACAATAAAATCCAAGAGGAAGGCCTTTTTCCAGAAAACGCTGAACCAGCCCTCCCTCCCCGTGTCGCAAAGTTAACCGACAACATGTTAGAATTTGCAGAAGAGCCAAGAGCACTCATTCTGCTCGATAAGAAAGGGAAACCACTGACAAGTGGCGACAATGCTCGCCGTTTCTTCGAAGCCTCATGGATGCACAAATATAATGGGAAATATTACTTTTCCTATTCCACCGGCGACACCCATCTCATCTGTTATGCCATCGGTGACAATCCTTACGGGCCATTCACCTATCAAGGTGTTATTCTAGAGCCCGTTGTAGGATGGACCACCCATCACGCCATCGCAGAATATAAAGGAAAATGGTATTTGTTTCATCACGACTGCGTTCCATCAGGAGGAAGAACGTGGCTGCGTAGCCTCAAAGCCATTGAAATGGAATACAACGCCAACGGCACGATAAAAACAATTCATCCTTAAACCAACATTCTACCTATATGAAAAGACTTCTTTGGCTTGTAGTTCTGCTGCTAACCATACAATGTGCCTCTGCACAAAATACAGAGAATCTTGCACAAGCAGCCTCTACCAACGTCCCCGGTAACGAATATCCAAAATTAGATTCAAACCGATGTGCCTATTTCAAATTTTATGCACCTTCAGCAAATCTGCTAGAAATTGATTGTGGAGGCAAATACAAGATGCAAAAAGACGAAAAAGGTTTCTGGACAGCCAAAACCAATCCTCTCGTTGTCGGCTTCCACTACTATTCATTAATAATAGATGGCGCTTCTGTAGCCGATCCCTCCAGTCGCAGCTTCTTTGGTTGTTGCCGACCATCCAGTGGAATTGAAGTCCCCGAGGGAAAAGAAGGCGACTATTACCGTCCTCAAAAAGTAGCTCACGGACAAGTTCGTAGCTGTCTCTACTTTTCCGAATCGAAAAAAGAGTACAGACGTTGCATGGTTTATACCCCTGCCGAATATGAATACAACACCACCAAACGATATCCGGTGCTTTATTTGCAGCATGGAATGGGAGAAAACGAAACAAGCTGGTCTAATCAGGGATATATGAATAACATCATGGACAATCTAATCGCCGCAAATCAGTGCGTTCCGATGTTAGTCGTGATGGAGAATGGAGATGTCGAAGCTCCATTTCATCCAAACAACGGACAAAGTCCGGATGAAGCAAGAGCTCAATATGGAGCATCTTTTATCGAAGTAATGCTAAATGATCTGATACCAACCATCGATAAAACGTTCCGCACCTATACAGATCGAGAGCATCGCGCCATGGCCGGACTTTCTTGGGGTGGACATCAAACATTCGAAACTGTACTTCCCCATCTTGAACAGTTCTCATATCTCGGTGCGTTTAGCGGAGCAATCTTCGGGCTAGATATACAGAAAAGCTACAACGGAATATTCGCTGATGCCACCAAGTTCAATAAGAATGTGCATTATTTCTTCTTAGGCTGTGGAACCGAAGAAAACATGGGCACAAAGACAATGGCTGATTCCCTACGTAAGAATGGAATAAAAGTAGCATTCTACGAATCACCCGGTACCTCACACGAATGGCTTACTTGGCGAAGATGTTTAAAAGAGTTTGTACCCAATCTATTCAAGTAGAATCTGAAAAACGAAGAACGGCACCTCTATGAGGCTAATTTCCGTTCTCATTGACTAAATATTCGCTAAAATCCTTGCATATGTCAAGGATTTTAGCGAATATTGCAGATAAGTTGTGCATACGGAGATTGTAGGAAGAATAAACAACGGAAACAGCCAATCGAAAATCAAAAATGCTTGATCAATATCGTTTTTAAATATGTATACTAAAAAGCTACTAAAAACAGCCCTCTTTGCATCTCCTATTATGGCGGCATTTGAATTGTCACCCATCTTTTTCCTGCAAACAAATAAATACCCGCTAAACTTTTGGCTTTCACTTTCAACGTTTACTATACTGACACTACTTATTTGGGGGGTGAACGTGTATGTGGTGAATATATGGTTAAAAAGTGGACGCAAAAATAACATAGAGTGGTACGCACTTAGTTATATTTTCACGCTTTTAATGTTTGCATTACTATGGATGATTTCACAGCTTTTTATGGGAATAGATGTTCAAAGAAACAAACCAACAATTATGTTTCCTATAATCAACATCTTGACTCTCAATTCTATTATCTTGATAATTTCAAATGCCATTATTGTCCGTTCGAAAAAAGAGCAAGTTGACAAAGAATTAGCAGAATTAAAAATAAAAAATTTAGAAGCCGAACAACAAGCACTTGTCGGGCAAATGCAACCTCATTTCCTTTTTAATGCCCTAAGTACACTTAGTTCCATCATAAGTACAGATTCCGACTTGGCTAAAAAATATGTTATCAGACTTTCTGATTTTCTGAGATATACAATATCGGCTCACGAACACATACTCATTCCGCTTTCTGAGGAATTGAAGTTTACACAAGATTACATAGAGCTTCAAAAATTACGCTTCGAGGATTCTTTCTATTGTACTTTCACAGTACAACAGGAACAAATCAGTCAGTTCCAAATTCCGGTATATGCGCTTCAATCACTGGTGGAAAATGCATTTAAGCATAATTCGTTTAGTGAAGAAACCCCACTAAAAGTTAGCATTGAACTGAAAGAGGATAAAATCATCGTGTCAAACAATAAAATGCACAAGCCTCTGTTTTTGGATGAGGAACGAAAGGGAGTTGGACTTCAAAATCTCAACAAAAGATATCAGCTGATCGATGGTAAAGACGTCGATATCGATGAGAGTTCAACAGAATACACCGTTACACTTCACCTTATTCGGAATACAACATGTTGAAAGTTATCATTATCGAAGACGAGAAACGTACAGCTAAAGAATTGGCAAATATACTTTTAGCTATTGACGATCAGATAGAGATTACCGTCACACTTACCTCTGTTTCACAAGGCATCTCCTATCTGTCGGAGAATTCAGATTTCGATTTAATTTTCTCGGATATACAACTCAGTGACGGATTAAGTTTCGAAATATTCAGCAAAGTACGGCTCAAAGTGCCCGTCATATTTTGTACAGCGTATGACAAATATGCATTGGAAGCCTTCAACACAAACTCAATCGATTACATATTAAAACCTTTCGATCGAAATTCGGTAACCAAAACACTGGAGAAATACCATACATTCAAATCCAATTTTGCATCGGGCAATGCCAGTTTGGACAATTTATTGCGAACACTCGGTGTGTCGCAAACAAACAGCAAACAAACATCAGCTGCAATCGTCATCAATCAAGGTGATAAAATTATTCCAATCAGAATTACAGAAATAGCACTTTTTGTGTATGAAGATGATGATGTCTTTGCATTGACCTTTGAGCAGAAAAAACATCTAGTATCTCAATCATTGGATGAACTGGAAACAGTTTGCGGAGATGCTTTTTTCAGAGCAAACCGCCAGTATCTGATCAACCGAAAAGCCATAAAAGATGCTTCCCGCCACTTCAACCGAAAGATTCAAATCAATCTGACCTTTCATTATACTGGTCAGATACTTATCAGCCGCCTCAAAGTCGCCCAATTTATCGAATGGTTGACACAAAACTGAATTATTTGGCAACTCATCCCTCATTTTGAACAGTTCACGGATATTTCCCTTTCGTAGCTTCTTCTAATTAGGTTTCTTTGCATCAAATTTCGAAGATGCACTATGAACCTGATAAAAAAAATACTACCACATTTCTTTTGGTTGCCATCAGTACTGATGATAGCCGATGCTGTTTCCAAGTTAGTCTTTCCTAATTTTTGGGCTGCACAAGTTCACATCAATTTTCAGGATAGAATAATCTGGATTGGTATAATAGAACTTTGTTGTGCACTGATCTATCTTATCCCTATTACCATGTCAGTCGGTTTCTTTCTTATCAGCTGCTATTGGGGGGCAGCTATAGGCATCAGTATCTTTAATGAGCAGATTTACGTTTTCGCACTTATTATATTAGTTCTCTTCTCATTTTCTTTCCACTGGAGAGGTATACCCTTCTTTTTTAACGATATATTTAACAAGAAAAATAAGTCGGAATAACAATACGACATACACATTAAGGTAAATAACACTTACATAATAGATTTCAATATGAACATAAAATCGAAATGGCAAAAACAGCTTTTGATGCTGATACTTCCGTTACTTCTTGCGGGAAAGGCAAACGCACAGAATCAGATCTTTTCATTAAGAGAATGCATTAATTACACTTTGCAACACAATGCCAACAGTACTATTTATAAAAACTCAGCCCAATCGGCCGCAGAAAAGATACGTGAGTCGCGCTCGTCTCTGCTTCCGTCCGTGTCGGGCAACGTAGGTTTGGACTATAATCCGAAACTGGCAACAACAGTGATGCCTGCCGGATCGCTGTCGTCGAAAGAAAGCAAGCTGCAAATGGGAAACAAATACAGCAACACAGCTTACGTACAAGTGGATCAAACCATTTTAGACAGAAGTGCATCGCTAGAACTAAAAAGCTCAAAAGAGAACAAAGCAATTGCTGACTTGAACTCCCTGAAAGAAAACGAAACACTCATATACAATACAGCCTCAGCCTATTACGACGTACTTACTTATGCCGAAAAAGGTCGACTGCTGAAAGAAAGCGAAAAACAGTATGAAACAACCGTAGGCATCCTCAAAATTCGTAACGCACAAGGTGAAGTGAAAAAAAGTGAGTACGACCGTGCCAGAGTAAATTACAGCAATGTACAATTTGAGATTGAATCGAATAGCAGTTCCTATAAATTAGCACTAAACAAACTCAAAAACAGCATAGGAATGGATATAGATGCAACTATTAGTATTACAGATAGTGTTGGAGGAATGGCTGCGAAAGATGCACCGTTAACAATTGGCTTAAACGACTTCAATGTCAACCGATTGATAGACTTTCAGATTGACCAACGAAATCTGAATTTGAAAAAGATAGACATTAGTCAGAAGAAAGCAGCGTATCTGCCTACTGTGTCTATATACGGCAAATATGGTGGAAATGCATACGGATCAGACTTTTTTAACACACTCACCAATTGGTACGATTACTCAACCATTGGCATAAAGGCCAGTATACCCATTTTTAACGGTTTCAAGAGACAGAGTCAGGTTGCACAAAGCAAATTAAGTTTGGCATCGCAGGAGCTAACCAACAAACTCAATCTTCAGGATTACAAACTCAATGTGGAAAATGCCTTCACAAACATTGTCAGTACGTATACCAACCTAAAAAAGGCTAAAGAGAATCTACAACTAGCCAAAGAGATGATGGATGCATCCACCGTAGAATATAAAGAAGGAACGGCCACTCTTTCATCCTTCTTAGATGCGGATTATTCGTACAAAGAAGCCAGAACTAATTATACCACCTCATTGCTAGATTATCTAACTGCACAACTAAGTTATTATAAAAACACGGGAACTATAACAGAATTTGTAACTGAATTAAAATAATAAAAAATGAAATTAAATAGAATTTTCACGATTGCAGTAATCGTTCTTATACCTACAGCTATCGTTATCGGACTAATCGTAAACAAAAACAAATTGAACGATGCAAAGAAACCGGTTGACAGAAGCAACATTGCAGTAAAAGTAATCGTAGATACCGTTTCTTATAAAACAGTTGATGGATCGTTCACTCAGCCGGCTACAATTATATCCGATAAAGACGCTAATATATCAGCTGAAGCATCGGGAAAGATTGCCACATTGAATATCGAGCTTGGTACCACAGTAAGAAAAGGACAGGCAATCGGCCACATAGATGTAACCGAGATAAAACAAAAGCTAGCAGCCGCCGAACTATCTATCAACAAGTTAAGTGCAGACTACGCCCGAAAACAGGTACTGGCTGCCGCCGATGCAACCAATGCAAATGCCGTATCGGATGCCAAATATGATTTAGACTCAAAAAAGCTGGAAGCAGCACAGCTCCGCACACAAATACGTCAGGCCAATATAATAGCTCCGACAAATGGTGTAATTGTGGATAAACAGAAAGTAGCCGGAGAATATGTAACTACAGGCACCACTATAGCTACTATTACTAACATACAATCGCTGAAAGCAGAAGTAACAGTACCAGAGAATCAAGTTGTTAGTATAAAAAAGGGGCAAAAAGCCATCATCACATCCGATGCCTATCCTGCAAAAACTTTTTCCGGAACAGTTAACTTTGTCAGTCCCAAAGGCGATGACAACCACAACTACATTGTTCGGCTCAACATTGCCAACAACAGTACTGCTCAATTAAAATCAGGACTATACATTAATGTTAAATTCCCCGGCATATCCTCAAGTCAATCACTAGTCATGATCCAGAAAAACGCATTAGCCGAAGGAATAAAAAATCCGTTGGTATATGTATTTAAAGATGGAACGGTTAAAGAACAAAAACTAGTTGTTGGAATTGAGTCCGGCGATTATATTGAAGTTAAAGAAGGATTGTCTCCCGGTCAATTGGTCGTTACAAACGGACAAATTAATTTAGCCAACGGTACGAAAGCCGAAATCATCAAAACAAAATAAGGCATCTGCACCATATCGATAAAATTATTGAATAATGAGCATAACAGAATTATCCATAAAACGGCCCTTACTGATTACAGTAATATTCGCCACCTTAATACTTTTTGGTATTATTGGATACGAATCACTAAGTCTGAATTTATTACCAAAATTCACGACAAATACCATCACAGTAAATACCACCTACAGAGGTGCCTCTCCCGAAGAAGTTCTCACTAGTGTAACCAAACCACTAGAAGACGCACTTTCGTCGGTCGAAGGAATTGATGCAATGAGTTCCTCTTCGCAAGAAGGCTCTTCATCCATAACACTGGAGATCGGAAGAGC